>OKWA01000011.1_pt1 | contig 166315 bp, 178 predicted proteins | sample 1606861 | NCBI WGS metagenome assembly OKWA01 (sample SAMN03281007, study PRJEB24777) | human gut metagenome | isolation source: fecal sample PR166 from 1 month old female Malay infant, vaginally... | reverse complement strand
TTTTTTCAAGCAGAAGACGGCATACGAGATCATGCCTAGTCTCGTGGGCTCGGAGATGTGTATAAGAGACAGGTAATTATCTTATCTTGGTTAATCCTTTTATGACATGCAGAGCATTTGTAATAGAAATACTTTTTATCTGATTTTAAGGTGCTCGAACAACTACATATTGTACCACATTTGCATCTTATTTTATTTTTGAAGTAATATCCATCCACTGTTTCTCGCGTTCGCAATCGAAGGATCATTTCAGCTTTTTCAAATTTCTTTTTTTCTATCAAGGGAGGAGCAATGTTTTTGTATAGCTTACCTTTATAGTAAAATTCACCTATATAGATTTTGTTTTGCAAAATGCTTCTTATTGTATTATAGGATAGATCTAAGCGACGTTTGACCTTGATCTCGATTCGTATATCATCTATTAACATTCCCTCACAGGCGTAATCAAATATATCGATTACCACATTAGATGTTGTTTCATCTATTACTACATAATCATTTGATTTTTTATATCCGAGAGGTAATTTACCGATAGGACATTGCCCCTTTTCGATTTTTTTTATCAATCCTCGATTCGATTCTTCCTGTTTCCCCTTACTACACCACATCATTATTTCATTCATCCATTGTAATTTCAAACGACCGATGTTACTTTGGAAATGAAGATTGTCTATCACTGTTATAATATCACAACTATTTTTTTCACAGATACTCATGAAATCGATCAGCTGTGTAAGATTATATGTTATTCTATCCAGACTTGTTAATATGACTGTCTTTATGCTACCGTTTTTTATGTCTAGGAGCATTTTTCTAAAATTAATGTTTTGATGGCAATCAGAGAGTCTGTCATCATCTATATATATCTTATAGTTATCAGTATGGATTTCTTCAACTATATATTTCTGAATTATTTCATTTTGTGTAACAATATCCAGAGCATCTTCTTCATATTTTGAGACAGAACAATAGACTCCTATTTTGTTTTCCATAAAGTATTCCTCCACATTGACTTTTTATCATTATTGTAATTATATCATTTAAATTATTCTCACACAAATAAAGGGGAGATTGACTCCTTAATAATCCAGTCCATGTGGTGGCTTGTCGAATATGGTGCTTACGTTTTGAAAGAGTTATTAAGATGACTATTAGTTTATACAATATTTAGGTTAAGATTGAAAAAAGTTACTCTTTATAAAAGGAAGTGATTTTTATTGAATTCATTTGTACATCTTACTTTGCTTTGATTCTTGAAATCGTTATCTTCTGTTTCGGTAGATCTTGAATCATCTCCAGTTCTATCTTCAAATCGACGGCATATATGTATTTATACCATTTTTTTTCAGCTGCGAGATAATGATATGATAAGGCTTTCCATAATTCTTTATCTTCGATCGAGTAGGTTTCGACCTTCAAACAATAACAAGGCTTTATATAAAATGTATTATCTTTTATTATTTTAAAGTCAGCTCTATGTTTATATTGACTTAGAAAATATAATTCATCATCATAATCTGAAACATCGATGAACTTATTCCAAGCTTGCTGATCAGGATCATATTGATACTTGTTTGCCTTTAAAAGATTCTTTATCATATAGGCATCAAATACCAGGATATATACTTTTTCACTATCTCGACGAGGCTCATATTTCCAATTCCGAAAGGATCCAAAATTCTCCTGTAGTTTATCTTTTAGTCCTTTTATACTCGTATGATACAATTCTGAGAGAATGATCATATTTTGTTTTAATGCAGTATCTAATAATTTTCTTACTATATTTAGATATAATTTATCTTCATGAGTTTCTCGACGCTGGATAATATCTATGTGGTGCGCAAGTTCTAAAACCAAGGAAAGAAAGATATCTGCAGGCTCTCTGGACAATGTTGTGACTTGCAAGATATTTTTTCCGAATATATATTTTGAAAAATTGCTTTTACTTTCTTTGAATTCAAACTTGATATAAAAATGTGTATATTTTTCATAATCTTCTGGATAGCTTTCTCTTACCAATTCTATCATTCTGTTATGAACATATTGCATCATCAACATAAGATCATCTCCTTCTTTTTCTATTCTGCATATGGCTCCAGCAGCTGCTGCAGCTCATATTTACTTATAATTTTTTTATACCGGTCCATATACGGGAACAATTCACCATATTTCTTATCTAAGACGAGTTCAGCACAATGGCGGTCGCCAGTTAATTTATAAAGCGTATCTGCCACAATCTCAAGACCCTCAAGCTTCCGGGGCTCTTTATCATCATAAACCGTTTCCTTCACAGTCATGACTGGTCTACTTTGTTCCATATATTCATCTATTACATACATGAGCTGATCATATGTCATGTATTCGATATGACTCATTTCATTTATCAATTCTTCTTTTCTGCAGGTTGCAGGTTGCAATCCCCATTCAGGTAAATAATATCTACAGAGATGTGTCTTGAATGGATATTGATTTCTCCGCAGCAATAATTTGATCCCATCTTGATCCATGTGGAGGATCTCCGGCACTCTCATCAATGCTTGTTCCATCATCTGTTCAGTTTCAGAATGGCTCGTACTGCCAAATAATGCTCCATTTTTTCCAGAGTCATGACTTATACTGACAGAACCGGTCTTTATCGTTTTAGTTCCTATCGCCTTAGATAGACGTTCAGCTGTATCTGTATCCTCTTGAGATAACGCTAAATAAATAGAAACAGCACACTGATCCATCATGATCTTCATAATATCCTCGCCATATTTATTCTTTAGCTGGTGATCTGTTTGATAGATGAAATCTCCAATGATACCTCTACCACGCATGATGGCCATCCAGTCTTCAACTTCATTGACTTTCGGATACAAGGCGAACTCCTCCCATTCCAACAAGATTCTTCTGGGAAGTTTTTTTCCTGGTAATGAATTAGCATATTCCGTGAGCTGATTATACAGCTTGCGGATAATGATCGAAGCATACGACCGAAACTGTGGCTTGTGTTCTGGTATAACGATATATAAGATGCTTTTCTTATCAAGAAGATCACGATAGGAGAATTTTTTTCCTGACTGTCCTGGTTTAGCGATGATCTGCTCTGCTAAGGCATTGATATATGGCTCCAGATCTCCCAATACAGATGAATAGATATTAGTCTCCGTCTCCTCTGCTGCAGCAAAAGCAGCACCAAGATATTTCTTAGCGCCAAAATCATCTGGTAGCTTTCGCATGATTTTCAAGATCATAGGTGTCTTATCCGTTTTATCTTTTGGAGCCTCCAGCATTCCGTGAATGATGTTACTGATACTACCAAGGTGCTTGTATTTGGGTTCTGCGAACATAGACAGCAGTAGGATCAAACTATGGATCACACCTTTACTGGCCAACGCGAAAAAGGGATTTTCATTGTTACCACGATCGCGCGAATATACAATGTCCATGGCCAACGCCCCGGCAGCATCTTCACAGGCTGCTTTAGATTTGATATCCCCATGTTTAAGATAATGATCCATATATTCATTGATATCTTCAAACAGATCGATCTGTACGGATAGCTCTGGGTCTTGGAAATCAATAACATACGTTTCAAAGCCACAGTTCCTTGCATCCTGAGCAGTCATCTCATAGATTTCTTTTTTCGTATCCGGGATGATCTGACTGGTTCCTGCCATGATGTTATACTGTACATTAGGTATAACAAATTCTGTACTTTTTCCGGATTCTGTTGGTGCTACGATCCTTGCATGAGTATTTGTCGTATCTATGTATGCCTCCCTGGTCTTTTCATTATAATTGATGATTCGTCCTTGAGGAAACTCACCAGTATGATCTTCAATCTTCTCTGGAAGTTTTATTACTGTGTAAAAATCTTTTGCTTCAGCATCTGTCATGAATCGGTCATTGCCATGTTGTCCATCTCCAACCTCTTTCGCTTTGATTCTATCAAGTTTTCGTGAATTACCTGATATCATCAGCAATGCGATCACACAGAGCAGGATCACGATGAAAGCTATGATCGTAATAGGTGTTATATGTATAAAATTCATATAGTCTCCTTTATAATTTGATGAATTGAGTTTCTTCAATATGGTCATTGACCATATCTGTTATATCCTGTTCCTGATAATTTATTGACTCTGAATCATACCTTTGAGCAGCTGCTTCTAATTTCTTGAAATCCAGACAGCTGTTGATTAAATAGTTCTTGACTCCATGGAACTGCATCTCCCTGATTTGAAGCGCTCTTTTTTGCAGCCCGGAATCATTTAATGCATTCAGCATCTTTTTCAAGAGGTTTACCTGATTATATCGGTCTCTTTGTGATTTAAAAACCACATGATCATCAATATTCCGATAATCTAACCGTTGTATGCAGCTCTCGGGGACAGGAAACATATATCTGAGATTGCTTACAGCGATCATTTTTTGGAATTCATGATCATATATTTTTTGCAATGTGAGATTCGCAGGTATCTTATCATGCTTATCCGGAATATAGTGACTGACACCTGCCACATAACAGATACCATTATCGCTTATGAGAGGGCCATAGAAAGGTTTTATATGTTCATGGCCATAATCATAGTTAGGAACATTTGCATCAATCGTCTTCAGATAGTTCATATATTCTGGATCCAGTATCACCCAATAAAGCTTTCTGTTTATATTACGGTCTATTACCCCGATGCTGCTATGATCCTTTTTTTGAACATCCATCATCTTGCCTCCCGTTTCCATTTTGCAGAACGTATCATCATCTCATCATGCCGGATAGCATTACGCAGACGAGAAGCTTCTTGCTCATTGTTCCTGCTCTCGCTTGTCATAAAGCTCAGCATACTGTGTAGCAGCTTTGCACATGAATGTGCAGTATGATCTTGTCCGCCATACGTTACGGATATATCCTGTTTGGGAATATATGTCCTCTGCAACTGCTTCCAATCAGCTTCCTTCATTTGATATAAAGTGTCATTACTCTTTATGTCTAAATAAAGCTCCATGCGTTCCTCTTCATCCTGAATGATACCGGCAGCTGCCTCCAGTGCATCCTCTGGATCTTTACCAAGAAATTGATAGAACCGGTAGATGCTTTTTACTGTCCTTTCCGGATATTTGATTTCGTCTGCTGAGATAAGTTCTTTTGCTGTCACCTTATCAATGACATCCTGTAGCATAGGCTCCAGCTTTAACTTTTCGATGAATCGCTGATCCTTGATCTGATACGCTTGTTCTAGGACCATATTATGAAACACCTTTCGATCACGTTTCCCAGGATGGATGATCTTATCTAACATTTGCTCCATATAATTCTTCATCTCTTGTGAATCATCGCGCATATAAAAAGCAGCCAGATCTCTTTGGCTGCCTAAATATTCATGAAAAATTGGTTTTATGCTTTCGTCTGATAAAATCTTAGCTACGATCAGATCAGTTTCTTTTTTGATTTCTTGCGTTTGATATCCATAAAATTTACTTCCGCTATTAGGGAGGAGGGAAGAAAGCCTGTTCATATCTTCTCCGATTTGACCAGGTATTTTTTTCATACTTTTTTTATAACACGCTTCGCTTTTTTTATCTAGGGAATCAGGATTCTTCAATAGGATCGTTTCCTCCAGCTCCTGACGTTTGGCTTGCTTAAATTCTTTATATAGCCAAAGCTCATTGCTGAAGATATCGTTTACTAGGTCACTCTTAAAATCCCGTATCGTTTCTTTGCTGCAGAAACCCTCTGACTCTTTTGTTGACCAATACATCATATGGACATGCGGATGATATGATTCATTGTGGAAAGCAGCGCACCAACGAAAGTTCTCGATTGGTATCCCCATACCTTTCGCCAGTGAGGGGATATGCTGCTGTATTAGATTCCTCCAGCTTTCCTGATTATTTCTATCAAGCTGCTCTGCATCATCTCTTCTCAAAGAGATGATACTACGCCAGACATTCCCATCATGCTGCTGCAGCTCGGAACGTATTGATTGCAGATTAGCTGCACCAGTTTCATCAAATAAACCATGATCATGTTCAGGTGCTTTATCAACACCAGGACGCTCCGCAATATAATTCGCATAGATTTCATTCCCCATAGATAATTCTTCTAAACGCTCCGCCATTTCTGATATAAATTTACTCGCCGTATACATATTCTGATTCTTTTTATATTCTTCATACGGGATATCTTCCTTTAGATCCGGGAATTCTTTTAAGATTTTTTCTATCAGCTCCTTCTGCTTGGCTGTCACATTACGCCCTGCGGTTGCAGGATTTAATATTTTTTTCATATCCTTCAGACGTTCTTCTATTCCGTTTTTTTCAACACCCTCTCTTGTTGCTATATAATCCAGGCTCTGAAGGATGTGAGGAGATGATGTCTTGCTGTTGAGGAAATCATTATAGACGATGAGTCGCGCCATGATCAGTCATCCTCATCTTTTACAAGTTTGGCATATGTTATCGGATAAAATTTATTCTCCCGCATTTGTTCTACCGCATATTCACGATATTGCTTTAGTACCTTTCTCGATTCCTCATCATTCCCGAATTTGTTCATGTAATCATAAATAATTTGGTTAAGTATAGATACATTTAACGCAAGCTCTCCTGTTAATTTGAACAATCGTCCGCCAAGACGTTTTTCACTTTCTGTCACTGTAGATGAAACGATTTCTCGAATGATCCGGATCAGATATGGATTACGTATCTCTTCGACTTCATGCATTTGTAAATAATCTTGAAATATAAAGTTGAAAAGTTCTACCTTCGTATCACATGCACCTCCTTTCAACTGCACAGCATGAAATAATTTATCATACAATTCTTTATCTATATAGCGTATAGATATCGGTTCTTCATTCTTTTTCATAACATATCTCCTATCATCATATCTGGTTTTCTTGCTTCTAGCTCTGAATCTATGACAAGTTCCTGTTCTTCATATATCTCATGATTTTTTGCAATCAGCAATTGCTTTATGCTTCGATCAAGACACTCATCATTCGTTTCTCCTCGCTGCAGTTGCATAAAATTTTCAAATCCATTCCTACGTTCAAGTACATCTGATAATCTTATAACGATCTGCTGATCCTTATATAAAAGATTGCCAGTATCCATTGAATAATCATAACTGAACTGTTGAAGATCCGAGTCACGTTGAATCAATTTCTCAATGTTTGACTTGAGACGTTCTGCTCTCACAGGATTTATTTCTGAAATGGTAGAATGTTTTTCATAATTTTGAATTATCAGAGTGCAGGCTTTTTCAAGATCCTCTGGAATAGGTATTTTGATTTTATTATCTATATATCCTTCCTCATATAATGCGACGTCACCATTTAAAATATCACTGTGTCCATAATCTTCAAAATCAAAGTGATTTATGATATGCAGCTCATCTAATTTATCCATCAATCCGTTATCGATTGCCTTTGTCATTCCATAGCGTTCTTCCAGAGAGATCTCTTCGATTACATCACTTTGCATAATATCATGATCATACGGGAAATAGGGTAGCTCATCCGCATGAAGACTCAGGGTCACCAGGTCTTCATTTTTATAGATATCTTTATGGTCGGCATAATAGATTAGCGCTGAATGCTGCTTATCGCCTAGCATACTTAACTGTTTAGCCAAAGTATTCAATACTCTGAGATCATCTGATTCTTGTATACGATAAAATGGATACTCATCATAATTTGTTATGCTGTATTCATAATTGCATATGTTCTCTTTACTACTTAATCCTATCTTCATAAATATATAGCGCATCTGCTTTTCTGTGGCTGGAAGATCGAGCCATTCTTCAATGATTTCTCCTTTAGCGAATTTTTCAGCATTGCGTATAACGATTGAGAATTCAGTTTCTACGTTATTCATTTTTCCTCCTATTGGTAAAGTTCTATCCTTTTTTTGTATCGATTTCTTGCAGGGTACCCGGCCATATCTGCGGCAAGTTCTAACACACTGATCAGGATCGCAAGACTACGGAAAACTGCGTTTTCCTATCAAGCTGCTACGCAGGTCTTGCCATCCTTTCTCTACAGTGTGTTATCATTGCCAGCGCAGACATGGCCGGGTACCCATGATGTGTCTGCGACACATGGCGAATTGCCGGGAAAGGAAGATTTCTATGAAATACTATTTTGCTCAGACTTGCTCTTGTTACAACGAGGATATTATCGATTGCGTTTGTGCATATGATGGAGATTTGAAAAAAGGTGATATCATTGTCATAGACTATAATGACCATTTTGTAACAGCACAGGTCACTGAACCTTGTGATGAATTGAAGGTGCTAACCGGACGTTATGACAGTAAGAACGCATTGATAAAAGTTGAAGTAACCGAATATGTTTCAGGAAAAGAAGCAGAGGTAAATCGCGCTATGTTATTACGCGAGATGGAAGACCTCAGTAAAGAGGTGAAGATGGTTGAGCAGATGAAGAAATGCGCTGTCCATGACCCGAGAATGAAAGAGATGCTTGCCAAATATGAATCCCTGAAGCAGTAAAAAAGCCAGTCACTGGCCTCATCTTCAGAAATTAGAAACAAAGGTTCATATCTTGTGTATGAGCCTTTGTTTGCCTTACGCGGGATAAAAGGAATTACGTAGATTCCTACGTGATTCCTGCACACATCGCACGGCAGAGCCGAGCTGAAGGATTTAAAATACGTATTTTCTTACGTAAATGAAAAACCTTTATATTTCAGTATATTTAAAGTTTTCCCCCAATATCTACGTAAGTTATTGATTGTTCTTACGTAGATTTCTTTACCTTACGTAGATTTTTACGTACTTCATGACACCAACACGTAACTTCTTACGTATGGCACAGAAATAACCCTTTGTTTATCATCTTTTTCAATACGTAGCAGCTTACGTAAATAGAAATTTCCAATAAAAAAGGCCAGTCACTGGCCTTTTTTAGATATTGGATCAAGATACTGCATATTCAGTATACAGTTGGTCTTAATTATTTGATATCTGAATCGCTGAGCTATCTGCTGATTGATGCTGCGTATTGATACCATGTACTCCCTATGAGTCCAATGATAGCTACAACTATTGCCCATAATCCTGCTTCCATATTCATTCCTCCATCACTATTCATGACCAGTATAACATAAGCGATAATTTGAGAGAAGATAATAGGAAACAAGTAATAGTTTACATTCATAAGAATTTACTCCTTCTTACTTTGAAAATGTATTTATCACTAAATCATTGTCACTATAATCCTGATATTTTGTTCTACGGTTTACAATAGTCGCCCTTGCATCTTGTCCATCTGTATCTAGTTTCACCTTACTGCCATTTACTTTACCGGATACCACGCCTATGATACTATCCAAATGATACCTTGATACCGGAATCTCACTGATTTCATATGTGCCTGCAGGGATATCCTTACGTACAATTGTTTTTTCTAATATTGCCCCATTATTTATATCCGCAGATGTAAAACGTAATACCTCTGTGTATTCATGCGGATTTCCTAGATAATCCGTTCCTTGGATTTTGAATAGAAAGGTAGGATCTCCGGATGGGAGATAAATCTCCTCTGTATAGATCCGTTTTGTGATCCGCAACTCAGGTATCGGAAGAAATTCCGCTTTTATCGTATGATCAGCTGAAATATTACTAAATGTATATGATGTAGGATATGCTTTTAAATCGACTACAGAGCCATCAACTGTCAGTCTGCGTAGATAATAGCCTGTATTAGGAGCATAGATAATTGTACGAGTTTCGCCTTTGTCGATACTTGTGATTTTTGATGTGATCGTGCCGCCGGTTGCACTGGTATTAATTTTATAGACACGCTTAAACTTAACATTTATCGTATGATCGTCTTTTATGTTGCTAAATGTATAACTGGATGGATAGCTATTGATATTAACTGCAGAGCCATCTATGGTCACCGATTCAAGCTCATAGTCGCTGCTGCTAGGAGCATAGCTTACTGTTTTGCTCGTGTTAGGCAGCTGCGCTGATGCACTGGCCGTAATCGTGCCATTAGTCACGCTCGTAGTTACTTTATAATAAAAGCCAACAGTGACTGCATTGGAAGTCTTTGTGCCTCTGTCCGTTGTTATAGAGGCCGTATTGCTGACGGATCCAGATCCAGAGGTGTTAAACCAAGCAGACATATCATAGCTGTTTTTCTTTCTGCAGTTTAGCGTTACCGTATAACTTTTGCCATAAAACGCAGTATCATTGACGCTATTTAAACTTAGCTGAATGGACTGTCCACTGACAGATCTGCTAAATTTGGATGTAACATCATTTCCGCTCGAATCTTTTATAACAATACTATTTGCACCATTTACAAGTTGTAGGCAATTCGCCAAGGTATCATTAAGTTTAAAACTTGTATAATATGTTGTTGCATCCTCTGGCGGTACCGCAAAGTCTATCGTATAGTTAAAAGCAGTGTCATTGTAAACAGATGCCGAAGTGCTGCCATTGATATGTTTTGATGGAGTAGGTGTATCGAATCTCACTAAAGAATCTGAACTCCATTTCCAGTGATAGAAGGAACGGCTGTTGCTAGGGGTGTCCCAGGCAGAATAATTTTGCTCTTTCGCCCTGCTATACATTAGTTTGAAGCTGCTTGTTGTCCCGAGCAATGTTGTCCAATGCGTTTTATCATCATCAGCACTCATTATATCTCCAACCGATACTCTGGTTGAGGTATAATCTAAAACACCCCCAGATGCTTTACTCATTACATAGGCATTCATTACACCGCCATAACTAAAATCGACAAATTCAGTACCATCGATATCTTTAAAATTGGCATGATAGGGAACAGAGATTGCTGTATTCGTACCACGTATATAGAATGTGAATTGCCATAGTAGATTACGAGTGTGATAAGACTGCTGATATATATCAATATCATTATCCATTATCGCCACCCCTGGTACATTACTAGATGGGTATTTATCTGCAGAGGCAGTACGTACCTCTCCTCCTACCAACATTATTTTTAGATCTATTGCGGATCCATTGTAATAACCTACGTTATTGTATCTCACACCAATCGTACCGCTCCTCACAACATCATTGTTATAAAGCAGTGCAACATGACTATTTCTAGGTAAACGTCCGGAATTTGCTGATGAATTCCGATATAAATCCGAATCGCTGTAATTTGTGCAACCATATATTTCTGACCAAGAAACACCTGGAGTGAATTTTGGAGCAAATCCATAATAAGAGTCGATTATCGCATTATCTCCAGATACCTCATGGATGGTCGCTGCTGTGATATGACCATCCTGGGGAAGGATTAGCAGCAGGAACAGCAACAGGAGCGATATGAGTAGTCTACAGTGCTTCTTCATGATCTTTTCGCCTCCTTCTTACGATGATAATCAAAAACGGGATGGATACCAGGATGCTGGATACGAGCAGTGCCCGCTGCGTACGATCTCCTGTGCCCACGCTTGATTGCACCATCTGTGCAGTGAGCTCGACATCAAGAGCAGCCTCCCTGATCGAATATGTGTTATCTGTCTCTTTTGGAAGACGCAGTGTGATCCGGAGCGTCGTCATCTCCTGTGGTGCATAGCGTCCCATCTCTATACCGCTTTGCGCGTCCTGCATAGTTCCTTCATAGAGGCGGTGGCCATCCTGCATCACTTGCAGCTCCAGTATCTCGGTAAGCTGTCCTTCTCCTGCGCAAAGCCTGAGATAGAGCTCCTGTTCCTCCTTGCTTAGGTTCTCCACCCTTAGGGTATAGATCTGTTCATCTCCCGGTAGCATCTGTGGTAGTACGATATCATCTGCCGATGTCTTCTGTACCCCTGCTTCCGTGATCCGGATGTGAATGTCGTCCCTGCCTGATCCTTCTGCCTGTATCCTTACAGGGAGGAAGGGTAATAGCAGTATTGTCAGTAACAGCAGTTTCCTACGCATCGGATCTCACCTCATTCCTTGAACGGAGCGTTTGTCGGATCTCGGTATCTCCCCAGCCATCCGAAGAGACCTCAAGATGCTCACTCTGTACGGCCTGGATCGTCGTCTCCAGTACCAGCGTCTGATCTTCTTTCGTGATGATGTCACTGCTCACGATGACAGCGTCATAGAGCTCCAGTATGCCATCCTCTTCCAGGATGTCTGTATGGTAGAGATATCCGTCTTTCTTCCATTCCCAGCCATCTGCCAGCTCCAGCTCCGCCTCTGTAAGTTCACGGAGCAGCTCACCACCGGTATAGACGCAGACCTTAAAGCGTAGCCGGCAGGCAGCTCCCAGATTCTGCACATCCATATCCAGGGGAATCCTGCTTCCCGGTACGAGCGGGACACTTTGTTTCAAGTCATCGACCAATGTCACCTCCACGGTGTCCGTCTGTGCGATGAAACGCTGTTGGAAGGATCGTAACAGGTAAGAGAGGGAATCTCCCATGATCAGTCCGCAGATGAGCAGGGATACGACAAGAGATAGGACGAGTGATTTTCTTTTCTTCATGCTTCTGCCTCCCTTTACCGTATACCGGCGAAGGCATCCTGCATATCGTGATAGCCTTCCGCTTGTACGGATTCCGCATAGATGATGATCTGGAATGTCTTTTGCAGCTCTGTTTCGATATCTCCTATCGTCACCTTCGTGAACAGACTGGAGGTGACGGCTCCCGGCTCTACGATGCTGTTATGGTACCAGTAGCCTTCGCTGTCACGAGTCCAGTTCTTCGTATCGAAATCCAGCTCTGCCGGGACAGAATGGTCGGAAAGAGCCGTATAGACACGGATATAGCAGGGGACGCTGCCAGTATTACGGATCTTCACTTCCTTTTTATAGACCGTATTTGGCTTCCAGAAATCCGGAGGTGTGAAATCCTCTTCTATCATGACATTGTTCTGTCCAATCGTTATCCGGTTCTCTCTCGTTTCCACATGCGTCAGATAGGCGATACTGAAGGGGACCATCATAAGGCTGATCCCTGCCAGCAGGAAGACGAGGAACCATTTCTTCCTGTGCTTCATTCATCGTGACCTCCATCATCCACACCTGCTTCTCTGTTTTCCGGCATCTGCGGTGCAGGCTCCTTCGTATCTGCGGTATCCTCCAGGACATGTTCCTGATTGATGAAGCTTCCATAGGCTTCCTCCATCGTTCCGGTCTCCTCCTGCTGGATGGCCATGCTCTTGACGGTGATCATCTGTTCGCTGTCCTCCAGGCCCTGTTCCTCGATCGCATTGCAAAATTGAACCTGTGTAAACAAATCTGCTGTCGTTTGTCCTGGATCTAATACAGTCTCATATCCAAAAACATAGACCGCGGTTTTCTTACCATCTGTATCTTCTTCAATGATTTTGCTCAGCTGCCGCCAGTGATTCAGATCTGGTGTAAAAAGATAAAGTTCTGTATCTGCTTTGGGATTTCGTGAACCGACCTCCTGCGCAGTGATGATATTTAAAATTGGTACTCTGACCTCCAGATATACCCAAGCGGGATTCTTTCCGGTATTCTCGATTGATGGATCTTTAGGAATCGTCTTGTTTGGTATGATATTTTCCGCTATATCTGGAATGCCGTTATGATCGGTGTCTGCGAGGTCATCCCATCTATCCTCATGCAATATTGTTCTTACAGAACCTACGGTAAAGGGATTATTCTTTGTGTTAGTCGAAGTAAAATATGCGACAGATGATCCAATGATACTGATACCTGCAAAAGCAGCTAAAGTGATGATTCCTGTTTTTTTCTTGTTACTGAATTCCATAAATTTTTCCTCTCTTTCATGATTTACATAAAAATTAAAAAAGCTGCACATAGCAGCAATAGATAATGATAGATGTCATGAAACTAATCCGCTTTGTTTATAGTTGGCTTTCTTTTTAGAGAAAATAAAAAAGTCAACGATTTAATTTTATAAGACCATTTAAAAAAAATACCGTCAATACTGTCATGCATATGATACTACCAAATACGGTGATGCTTACTGCATAGTCCGGTATTAAGATATCAAAAACTCGTTGTTTGATCCTAAGAAAAAGCATTGGAATAGTAACGAGGTTTATAATCAAGCCAGCAACTATTATCACATTTGTCCTATGCCGGTTTTTCTTTCTTCGTTCTTTTTCCATCTGGATCAATCTCTTTTTTTCTTCTTCATTTTTCGCATTTTTAATTTGCTCGATTGCCTCAAATGCAGATAAATAAGAGATACCTTTCATACATTTTGCCACATATTTCTCCTTTTCCTCTCTCGTATAAGATGACATAATAAAAATGCTGCACATAGCAGCCATAGATATCGTCGCAAGAATATCATGATATAGCCGATGTAAGGGATGGTCAGGATGACCTTGCCAATGATCTGCGACTTATAGAGCGGTGTAGGATCATCGCTGTCATTGGCGTCTCCCTTTGTGATGAATTTCTGATCATCGATCTGTCTCACAATCCTATGTGTGATGATAGAGTCCTGCTTTTGAAAGGTGACGATATCCTCCATATGCAGCGCAACATCGGTATCGACCAATATGAGACTGCCAGTGGATATCGTCGGCTCCATCGAACCACTCAGGATACAGTAGATCCGGAAATGACCGCATGAAAATAATGATATCAGGACCAATAGAATGATCAAAACTATGATGTTTGTTCGTTTCGTTTATGCCAACTCCTTTCATCTTTTCGGATTTATTCAGGAGCATAAAGACCAATTATTCCAAAAGGCCAGTCACTGGCCTTTTGGAATCTATCAGAAAGCAGGTGCTAAGGTTGTCTGGATCTCTGCTGAGAAACTTTCCTCAAATACTGCTTCTCTGTCTATCTGATTAGCGAATGAACTGAGTTCTCGTGCGCTATCCATATGTCTGTCTTCACGCAGGATTTCCTGCGCTTGCTTTATGATAGGACTGGCAGTACCAGAAGTCATAGAGTCATGTATTTTTCTGATCTCAGCATCTTCAATAACTTTTTCAGAGAGATATTTGTGATCATTGCACGTTAGTGTCAATCTGGTATCATAAACGCCAGGCTTTTCCAATACTTTATCAAAGATCTCAGTCAACTCTAAGAGCTGTTTTTTAGCATTTGCTATATCTGATTGACGTATATCGATCTCGATATCTAATCGTTTTGTGAATGGCTGCAATGACTTGATATCCTCTAATTTTTTCAATTCCTGCTCGATATCTGTTCTATGAAAACGAAGTTCATTCATGGAAGTTGGATATCCATGAACAGGATCATAAGGATCATATGCTTCTCCAAGTATATGGTCTTGATAAGCGCCCTTTAATTGAGCCTGTAATTCTTCATATCTTTCAAGCGTTGGCATCTTATCTTCAAGTATCTGCTCAAATTCGGTGTCTTCGTAAATCTCCGCATCCGTTTGCTCGATCTCTTTATTGATATTTTGCAGTTTTTTCGTGTTTTCTCTATGCTGTCGGAATTGCCAGAAGCGGTATCGTTTATTCATGAGCTGATTTTTCACTTTTTGAAGCTCTTTTAATTTCTCCTGTTTTTTACTGATATCCTGCTTTACTGTATCAAGTCTCTCTCTGATATGGATCAGTCCACCCTCTGTATAGATGTCTTCAAGCTCCAAATCATATAGTTCATCATAAAGCTCTGCATTATCGATATAATAGAGTTTCATTTTATCTTCTTCTATTTTTTCATCCAAAAATTCACGACCCATACGGCTTACAGCCAATCGCTGTTCACCAGCTTCCACAAGATCAGAATATCCGGACAGCTCATTCATATCTTCCAAAAAATGTTCAGCAGGTGTTCTCGGATTAACATCCATGCCACCGTTTGGACTGATATCCACATACTCCATTTCGTCTTTATAGAGCCTGTGTGCTGCTTCCTCCAGACCTGACAATGTATTCTGGATGGTCTTACTGTCTCCTTGCAATTCCTCGTTCAAGGTAGTGTATAGGAAAGGATTTTGTGTCAGTTGATACTGAAGATCTTTCCCCTCCATGATTCCTGCAAATTCCATCCAATCCGTGTGCTCCGGCATTTCATGAATGTCGTATTGTACACCTGTATCATAATCTAAAGTTGGATGATTTATTGATAATGTAATATCACTATTTACAAGAGTCCCCCCATTGAAATCTCCACCTCTCCACAACTGCACATAAACACCATTACTATTTTTGAGATAATAAGTTTCTGAATCATATTTGTGATATACTTGATCTGTTTGGCTCTCATGTTTATGAGCTATATCCTCCGTAAGGAGTTCATTTAATCCTTTTCTTAAGTTTTCCGGATTTGTGATATTTTCACGAGCCAGCATATCTATTTGGTCTAACAAATGTGCTGTATGAAATGTATCCTGTGATAATCTGCCTGCATCTACGAGCCGACGTTCGATACTTATGATATTTTCGTTCACATCCTTCAGATCGGCCAGCGAGGGAGCAGCCATTTCTCTTGATACTGTAAATGCATCCTGTTCTGTGCGATCTATCACTTCATGGAGCAGCTGTATCTCAGCTTTATACCGTGATGACTCTGGTGTTTTTTGTGCTTCTTTATATAGGATATCCGGGATATCCCGCTTCATTGGTGGATTATCCTCATTCCAAAATGTTTTTACGAGATCTTGATCACTGAAAAAGATACTTTCTGCTCGATCTATCGCGCGCTCGTATTCCAATGCATTCATGATTTGCTGTTTCGATCGATATAGTTCAGGCAGGACATGTTCCTGATCATAAGTCAGCACCGTCTCTTCATACGTGGCTTCATCGATTTCTTCCACATGGTTTCTCCATGTATCATTGACCTCACCATAGGCCGTCCCTTCCGGATACTCTAAATCATGGATTAGGATATCATTTTTTCTTTCTAATATTGGAGTACCTTTCAGAATCTGTCGATCTGCATGCCGATATTCAAAATCGCCATCAGAACCGAATTCTTTCTCTGTCTGGTATGCAATCCTTTGTGTATATTCTTCTGTTGTTCTATAATACGAAATCATAAGCTCCTCCTTTTCTACATGAAATTGTGAAGACCAATCAATGGCCTTTTAGAAAAACTCCTGTGGTTTTTTTCCATCCCTGAAATCAATAAACTTGCGTGGATCTATTAAACCATTTTTGGATGCCACAGTATTTACTTCAAATGAACCTTTATGGATTTCAAGATGGAGATGCGTCCCTTGTGAATTTCCGGATGATCCCTGTTTGCCAATGATATCACCAGCTGAGACCTTGTCTCCATAAGAGACGGCAACATCCGATAGATGAGCATATAATGCATAATACTCTTTATCTTCTGCCTGAAACCTTATCATGACGAAATTTCCTGCACCCCATACAAATGCATCGTCTGCTGGACATCTGTTCCCGATATATCCTCCATAAGGTGAACAACTGGTAGAAACACGAATCACCGTACCATCACAAAATGAAACGACATCTTCACCTGCACCGGCGGAAAGGTCCATGCCGGCATGGAATCCATCAAGACTGCGGTTACCTACTTCACTGATGATTATCGGAGGCTTTTTGAAAGGCAACTGGAATTTTCCGGTAGATGTGGTAGACAACGAGAAATTTATAAGATCTTGTGGATCTATCTCATTCTTACCGTCCTTTACAGATAAAAACAGAGAGTTACTCGTAGTCCCAATCTGCTGTCCCTGCTTCAACTTCTGCCCTTCTTCGACTTTAAGATCCTGAAGCATCCCGTACTCTACGATATACTTTTTCGTAATATATTCCATCTCATCATCAAAGCCAAGATTCGTTTCATATTCGACCGTCACAGTCAATCCTTTTTGCCGTTTGTTTTTTTCATCAACCTGAACCTGTGCTGATTCTGTAAGTATCTTTTTCACTTTTCCTTCGCCTATTGATAAAACTTTTTGTTTTTTTGCTTTCAAGATCATGTATGGTGTTTTTCTATCAAAATCCTTTGTTATCTGAAAGTCTTTTATGGGAACTATCATGTTTTGTCTTCCATTACGCATGCCCTGTATATCTTCCAGCATCATTTTGATCGCTTCATCTTTCATGGAGTATTTTTTCTTCAGATCCTTTGTTATTTCTTCATCACTGCGCAATCTACAGCTCTTTTTATCACCTTCATTTTCTACATCAATATAAATGGATTTCATCCTTTTAACTGCTTCATCTTTTGTCATATGTTCGAAGGCATCTTCGTCCGCGTAAGTGTCAAAGACTCGTATATCCTCTAAGATATATGAATCTTCTATTGGACATCCTATTTCTTCATAAGCTTCCTGATAGGAATCCTTTTTATTATCATCATCAGTTCCACCACTAAAGAGAACTGTAACGGCGATTACAGGTAAACTAATGATGAATATGATACAAAAAACAATCGTTGAACCATTGTTTTTTATCTTTGGCGCTATCCAAAGAGCGATTCTGGTCCAAAGGCTCATCAGGCATCCTTTTTAACTTGTGCAAACCATTCCGGCATAAAGACATCAAGGTCATAAAGTGCTTTATTGATACGTACTAAGCATTGTCCGGACCGGTTTTCCTGCAGCTTTTCGATTTCATTTGCTGTTAGATTCATCATCTTTCTTGGTTTATCATAATCTATATCCCCAAGATGAAATAGGAATTTCGTCGCAGACTGTGAAAAGAGAGGCTTTACTTTAGATTCCATCTCTGCATCATCGCTGTCTACTTCATCCATGGTCTGCGTTGCCTTCATGAAACATGTATTATATTTACGAAACCGTCTTTCGTAAGAGGATATGATATTGATGATCGACATGTATTCTTTTTTCAATATCTCATGCAATTCATCGATGCTGACGATGATATCATCACGAATCGACATGTTATTGTTTACAAACTGCGTGATGTAAGTAAAGATATTAGACCATTGTGCAAGTTTTCGTGACATATCGGTATTCATCATACGGGAAAAGTCAAAGTTGATAATCCGCACATTATTGAAAACATCTTGTTTGAATCCTTCACCATGGAATTTTTCACCTAGATAAGTATGCCGGTTGAAAAGACCGCTATCTGCTCCTCCGATTGCTGATTTCATGCCCAGGAGTAGTTTTCGCAGTTCTTCTTTTGTTGCTAAGGATTCTTTATCGTTATAATGATCCCTTTCCTTTATGACTTCGTTATATACATCACTTAAGATGGGGTAATCTGTATTCTTTAGTTGTGAAAAATCTGTATCATTACTGATACCCTTATTTTCATAAGTACGGCGAAGGAATTCTTCAAAAAGATCTAACAGATTGTCGTTCCAACTTGGTTTATAGATTCTCATCCAGCTTTTGACTTCTCCTATATAGTCATCCAGGATACCTCGTCGAATATCATCCGGTATGCGCACCTGCAGAGGATTGATGATAAAGTCACTTCCACCGGCGATATCTATATTGATACCGCCTAATTTTTCAATAAATTCGCGTGCTGTACCCTCAAAATCTATGTTTCTGATATAGGCTCCCATACATGCGGCATTCTGCAAGAGCAGCCAGAGCATTACAGTTTTTCCAACACCGGACATTCCAAGTATTAGGATATTATTATTCGTACCGCGATAGGCAAAAGGATCATACAGTAAAGGATTTTTTTTGTCTACGATCGTTCCGATGTATAATCCTCTTGAATCCATTAAAGATGGTTCGTTGAATGGATAGAGATTCGCCACGCTTTCAGATGGGATATTCTGTCGCACCCATTTCCCCAATAGATCCTCACCCAATGGACTTACGGATAGATATGCTTCTTTTTGCTTTGTCTTGAGATCATCCAGTGTAATTGACATATCGTCTATTGCTGATTTAAAGACTTCCTCAAGATTTTCAAATTCTGTTTGATTGGAAGCACACAGCATAAAATAAACAGATATATAATACATTTCCTGATTGCTCTTTCGAACCCTTTTATATGCTCCTGTCAAAGTGCCAGCTGATTCTTCATAATCTAACTGATCAAGTTCATCATTAACAGCAGATTTCTGTGCTTTTATATCTTTTCGTATATTACTTTTGTAGGTGCGGGTAGGTAAGGAATTTATATATATTGCTGTGGATACGCCTGGTATATTACTGATCTTAGCTAAAAGATTCGTTTCTTCTGTTGATCCAAGAAATGAACTGACTGCATAAGTTTTTACTACATTGGTTCCTATCATTACCTGACTGGGACGAAATTCAGTAGTAACCGGAACGATCATATCTTTAAAATCATAGATGCCTGGTAAATGCAAATCCTCATACGTTTTCTTCTTTTTGAAAAGAAGGAAGCCTTTGTCTTTTTCCTGAACTTCTACTTCCAGTTCACTATCTGGATAGTGATCGGCGAAAATTCTGTTACCAAAGACTCCCAACATCTGTTTGATCTCTTCTTTTGTACAATCAACAGGGGACAGAGAATTCGCGTAAGTATCTTTAATGCGTCGTTTGACATCATCAATGTCAAGGTTCTTACGATCCTTTTCTTTGATCATGACTTTGATACAATAGAATTTTTTATTAGCGGCATCCTTTTTTGTTTGTAGTAAATACTTTTCCTGATCAAGCAGCATACGAAGAAAAGGTACACTCTGTATCTCTCTTGCTTTATCAATTGCCTGAATATTATTACTTATTTTAAAAACACTATCCTCGATAAAATAGCTGACTTTGAATTTATCTCTGTCTATATCTTTTGAATACGACCGTATCATTTTTTGTATATCCTGATAGGAAAGAAGATCCAGATTATTCGATTGTATACGAAGGAATAAGAAAATATCACCGTTTTCCATTTCAACCAGTGAGTCTTCGATACGTTTAAATGGAAATAAATCCTGCATAACCTTTTCCTTTTTTTTACGATTCTCTTTTTCAGATCTCTTCTGTTTTCTATTCTTTTTCCTCTTTGCTTTTTTCTTCCTCTTTTCATCCACCTTTTCAACATCTTTTTCTTCCTCGATCTCCTGTGTAAGATCTCGTTCTCTTTTTATATAATAATGCTGGGAAGTGAGGTATCCAAAGGTAGATACTGCCTCATTCAGCAGATTTATTCGTTTATTTTCAAAACGGTATAGTAATGCATAGAATAAGATTGCAAACATTGTCCCAGCAGCGAAGCCTATGATATTATAGATTATCAATCCTAAAACAGGAGGTGCTGCGATCAGTGCCCACTCTGTCGTGTACAATCCTTTGAATAATTGCTGAGCTGATACATATTGAGGGTATATATACTCATCTTTCTTTATATCCATTTATTTCTCCTTCTTATAACTAAGATTTAAAGCTGCGTATAATACTGCTGCTATAGAAACCCATGCTCATTGCATTTCGCATAGCATTTCCGATTCTGCCTCCAGATCCCATACCGTAACGATCCAGTAACTGTTCGACTTTTGAAGAAGCGATAATAGCTCCGATCGAGAATAGAAAATCCTGTATAGTACCGCACTGTACGAATAGGCACATTCCCAATGTAGCGAGGATTATCTGGAAGAATTGACTGAAAATGATTGCCAGACATTGTTTAAACCATGATATTATAGCCTCATCGTTTCCCATGATGTAACCCAGAACATAGATATACATCATACATAGGATGACTACATATTGCCATGTACGTTCAAGCACATCCATGAACGATTTCAACATATAATAAATACTGATTATGGTAAGAATCGTTGTCAGCAGAGTTGACATATTTTGAAACACGATACTCTGTAAGCTGATTTTCATGTCGCTGGTAGAGACATTAGCAATTGCGCTTATCATCTTTCCTGTAACACCCATCAATACGACATATAGGTTTTTCATGATAGTAACACCATATGCATAAATGATCACGCCTCCGATAAATCGCTTCATGATATCTGTAATCTGAAAGCCTTTACCATCCGCTTGTTCAAGCATTACTTTGAATAACAAGCACATCATTGCCAAGCCTATTAGTGGTAGACCAATTGTCTGAAAAAATGTGAAGATTGTTCGCACAACTGATTGATCGAAAACATTGGAGGAAAGAGCAGCAAATAGCTGAAAGATTCCTCCAAAACAATCCATGACTTTACCAAGAATCCATTTCAAGATAAAATTCATAATAGATCTCCTAGAAAAAGGCTGTAAAGACTGCGGCAGATAGTGCAAGACAGATAATACAAACTGCTATACCGGTAGCCGCTTCATCCCATGCGCCACCGTCACCCCGATGTGATTTGAATAATGTTTTCACGATCATAAATAGAAGAACAAGACCTGCAACACTACCAGTAATTGCAGAGAGCACCTGCGCAACGACCTTGATTGTATTCGTGATATCTGTCCCGGCACCTTTTATAGCCTTCTGTATTTTATCTACTTCACCTTTAGCAAATATGATATTTGCTTTCATTAGTTCTAATTTACTCATAATTCTTTTATTGCCTCCTTTATTGTAAATGCAAAAAAAGGCCAGTCAATGGCCTTTATATTCCCGGTAGCTTAATTGTATCCGGCACTATATTTTCTACTGTCTCCTGAATAGGTGGAGGCGATGTCAATGTCTTCATAACATCGAACTTCATTTTTTCCAGAAGAACATTTGTTAAACTATAACGATCAAGCAAGGGTTCATCCTGCCAAACCTGTAGATGAATATGTGGATATTTCGTATCCTTGTGCAAATATGCAACATATTCTAATGCTTTGACATCGATATGATTTTCTTCTCCGATTGCTTTGACACAGGATTCTGCAATCGCATGACAACGAAGATCGATGTCTTCATCTGTTGTCACACATGTGATTGTCGTTTCAAGAAGACGTCCTTTTTGATTCATATATTTTCGTAAGATGTCTGTTCTTTCTAAAATCTTGTTTTTGTCAAAAGCAGTCACCTTGTCATCCTGACGTAGGTTATCATATTTTTGCTGTATTTCGCTTTTATAAATGACCTTATCCTTCTCACGGAAACTGATACGGACGTTCGTATTTTTCTCTTTGAACTCGCTTTTAGCAAATCGCTGAGATCGTTCTGCAGTGTAATTGTGCGGACTATGATTCATCTTATCATAAGAATCATGAAGTGAGGTGATACTGAATCTGCTTACCTTTGCCAATTGCTGAAGATAATGATCTTTCATTAACGGATCATGATATGATTGTAATTCCTTCAGGACACTAACAGCATAATCTTTCCTAACTTGAAAATCGCTGAGATCACTTGGATGCTTTAATAAAAAATCAACCGTATTATCATGGCTGCTCAGCAGCTCTTTCAACAACTCAGGTTTCTGCCTTGCAAGCTCATCCGGATCTTTTCCATAAGGCAGGGAAGTGCATAAAGGTACGATACCATTTTTTCTCAAAAGAGAAGCTGCCTTCATAGTGGCTTTAACACCTGCCTCATCACCGTCATAGCACAAACGGATTCGGATATTCATTTTCTTCAACATCCGGATATGTTCTTCGGTAAGTGCTGTTCCCAATGTCGCGACGCAATTAGGATAACCATTTTGAGTTAGTATGTCCGAATCTGCACTACCTTCTACAATAATGATTTCATGTCTGTGCCGAGCTTCCTCTATCGCCTTAGGTCCTCCATATAACAGTTCTCGCTTATGAAAAGATTCTGATTCAGCTGTATTTACATATTTAGGTTGACTTGAGCTTTTATCAATCGTTCGAGCTGTATATCCTCTTACTTCGCCCTGAGGTGTAATCACAGGGAAGAGGATCCTCTTTTCCCATTTACAACCTTCAGAAGGTGTTATTATATCTGCATCGATAAGTTCCTGACGATCATATCCTTTATTTTCAAGAAAATAGAGCAGATTTTCTTTGTTCGGTATATATCCGACATACTTCTGGTTGATCAGTTCTTTTGTATATCCGCGATCCTGCAGGTACTCCATACCTTCTTTTCCGTCTTCAGACTGCAACATGTAATTTGCATAATTCATAAAATCTTTATTCAACTGCAGTAGTCTGGCCATCTTAGGATCTTTTTCTTCAACTTGACGATTTGGCAATTTTACTCCTGCAAGTTCAGCTGCTTCGTAAACAGCCTCTTTAAAAGAAATATTCTTATACTTCTGTAAGAAATGTATTGAATTACCTGCCGTTCCACAGACAAAGCATTTAAAAATTTGTTTTTCTCTTGATACTACCATGCTTGGATTATTATCCTCATGAAAAGGGCATATCCCTATAAAGTTCTTACCCTTTTTTGTTAATGGAACATATTGCTGTACGACATCAACGATATCTAATCTATGTATGATATCATTGATTGTTTCATTAGGTATCACGGGAGATCTCCTGCCATTATATACAATTCAGTAGAATCGATATCTTCCTGACCTTGAAACAGGATACGCATACCTGGTCTGATAAGTTCCATGATACGTTCTGGTAAAAAGACATATTTGTTTTTTCTTCCCATTGGCAGGCATACTTCCGCAAGATCCTGATTTCGCTGGAGTATAAATCCTTCGTAGATCATGAAATCCTCCTTTCTATCTCTTGTTTCTTTTACTCCGTTTAACTAGAAATACGATAGTTCCGATCATAACAATGATGCATCCGGTTATAATAATAGTTTTAATCATTTTAGTATTCTCCTTTATTTTATTTAAATAGTGCTTGATAGCCGATATGTGTACCATTGACGTCATCTATAACAGTACAATTTCCTTTACCGCTTCTGCCTGTGAGCTGTGACTCCACATAATTCATACATTCCTGATAAACGATATCTCTTGAAACATCATGTCTAAAAGGGAAGTATTTGCTTTCTAATGTAGTAACTGGTACTGGCTGAGATGATACTGAAGGGGATTCTTTTGTATCATCTTCTTGCTTTGGTGTCTGTGTATCAATTGATCCTTGTTCTTTGTTTTTTTCATTATTGACAGATTCCGTTTTTCTCGTCTTATCAATTACATATACCGTGACCTTTTTCCTGCTGATGTTTCCGCTGCTGTCAGTTGCTTTGATTGTGACCGGATATGTTCCGCTATGATCCTGATCAACCTTGCCTTCAATTTTATAGGAGGGAGCTGGATCCAGATTATCCACCAGACGTATTCTTTTATTCCAGTTTAACTTTTCACCTATCTGGACATCAAATTTACTATCACATTGAATTGTCGGTGGACTTAGGTCTTTTACAGTTGCGCTCAGCTGTACAGAATACGTATTTTCCCTTTTTGCGGTCGTCTTGTTTTTGTCTTTACATCCGTTCATAAGAAGAGGGAAGGGGAGAAGCAAAACGATCATCCCCCTGTATAGTTTCTTCATAAGCACAAAAAAAGGTCAGTCACTGGCCTTTTTAGAGCTTCTGCGCTTATAAATTGTAAACATGATGAGTAGACCAGATATCCCGGAAATACCCAGCAGCAGCCACGCATTTGTGTCATCACCTGTCTTAACTGTCGTGATCACGCCGCCAGGCAACGGTTTATCTGCATAAATGATCGTACGCAGCTTATCATCACCATTGATCCATGCATCATCGATCGTGACCTTCACGATCTCATTAGAAAGCTCATATCCAGCTGGTGCTTTCGTTTCTTTGATGTACACAGTCTGATACGTTAGATCTTCAAAAATAGCGATTCCGGTCTTAGGATCAGTTTCTGAAGTCATTAAGACATTCGTGCATTCCGGATCTGAGTACAGTGTGAATTCTGCGACCTTTAGAATGTCCTTGTGGTCTTCGGCATCAACTTTATTGACTTTGATATAGGAGCGTATCATTTTGTCCTTCATAACGACTTTCTGGCCGTCTCCAGCGGTAAATTCGATTTGCTCAGCAATTTCATATCCGTATGGAGCTGATATTTCTGTCATTATATATTTTTGACCCTCTGTCAGACCTGTAATAGTGTGCTGCTCTACAGTAGATACCCACTGGTCTATGATATTACCATCTTCATCAGTAATCTGCAGTTTAGCACCAGGTAATTCTTTCTCGCCGGTTTCATCGACTTTAGAAAAGTGCATTACTGTCTGCTTATTGCTCATATTGATTGTTTGTACATCAATCGTATCACGCACGATGAAGGTAACATCTTCTGCCTTTGTATAACCGGCAGCTGCTTCCAGTTCACGCAGCGTATATTCCTGGCCGACAACCAATTTGGTAATATCATGAGGCTTATCATCTGTGATCCACTCATCAACGGTCTTTCCATCCTTGTCAATGATGGCCAGTCTGTTACCTGGTAATAGGTTACCATCTTCATCTGTCTTGATGATCTGTAATTTCGTTATATCATCCTTCATGACGACCTTCTGGATCTCATCAGTATCTTCGATCGTGAACGGTACATCGGTAGCTGTTGTATAACCAGGTGCCGGGATCTTTTCAGAGAGTACATAATCCCCAGCAGGCAGCTTCTCAAAGTGATGTGGTTTATCCGTAGATACCCATTCTTCTATGACCTTTCCGGCCTCGGTTTTTATCTGCAGAGTAGCGCCCGGAAGTTCTTTCCCGTTCGTGATATCTACCTTGGAGATCTCGACCTTTGTAGTTTCATTCTGAAACTCTGCTTTGAATTTCAATACAGCTTCCTGCTGATCAGTATACCGGGTATCGAAATAGTAACGTACTTCTTGGCCACTTGCATATCCTTGCGGTGCTTTTGCCTCTCTCGCATAAAAGAGGCTGTTAGGATCACCGATCAGTCTTACACCATCAACGATATTAACTCCAAATCCTGGATCCAGATCTTCATCATCATTTGTATCGATAGGCATAACACCATATTCCGGTGTGAGGTCATTTGGTAGGTCTGCAGTAAAGGTAGCTTTTCCATCCTCACTGGTTACCACCGTTTCGATTTTCTCACCGGCTTTTACGATCATAATGCCGTCATAGTTATACACGTCTCTGTTTGCATATAGCGTGATTTCAGCGCCTGCTAGCAGCTGCTGGTCATCTGCGTCCTTTTTGACAGCCTGTACATCGACTCTCTGACGTTCGTTTTCATATGTGCCTGCATCTCCAAATACAATTGCGGTATTCTGATCTTTATAAGTAAGCTCTACCTTTTTAATATCATTGCTATGTGTGAATCCGCTTGGAGCTGTCTTTTCAGATACTCGATACTTACCTAAAGGCAGCAATTTACTCAGTGCTTCTCCATCTGCGCTCGTTATGATAGTGTCTACAAGGTCATCCTTATGATAAAGTACATCTCCTTGGTTATCTGCAGATAAGATATCCTCATCAGCATACACATCAAAAATTGCATCTTTCAGTTTTCTATTTTCATATTTAAATTTTGTATTACCGTTATCATCAGGTTCTGCTGCAATAAGTACATCGCCTTCCTTAGATACATTAACTCGACCTTTTACTGATGTATTCTGTTTCGTTACAGTAATCACTGGTGTAGTCCCATCTGGAAGTGTCTCGTATGCTGTATTCATGCTAACGCGGAATTCGATAGGTGAAACATTGAGTATATAACCGTCTGGAGCACTTATTTCTTCTAGCGCATAACGTCCCGGATCCAGTTCCTTGCCGGTCATGACCGTACCGGATTCATCGGTTGTCCATGTGTTGACCTTATGAGGGACAGGAGACCATTCCCAGTATTCAACATACTCATTTTTATCTAAATTTTTAATTTTAAATGTTGTACCGGCTAGTGCAATCGTTTTTCCGGTTTCCTGATCAACCTTTACAGCTTTTACTACAGCGCGGAATTTAGCATCATTGAATATACGCCATGGTTGAGGATCTCGACTGTCTTGAGAGACAGTAACTTTAAAATCAGGTACCTTATATAGGTCATCCGGAACCTTAGTTTCACGGACAACGTACTGGCCATACGGCAATTCTTCAGATACTGCATAACCGTTATTATCGGTCACAAGAATTGCAGCTGTTTTTCCCTGTGCATTTTTGGCTATAGGAGCTTTTTCCCAGCTTCCGTATGCGTCTATATCCTTTTGTGCTTTTACTGTAAATTCGACGCCGGCAAGTTTATCCGCTTCTCCGGATCCGTTATCAGACATCTTGATGATAGAGAAAGCCTGCGCTTTGACACGTTCCTTGACTGTTTGTTTTTTCGTGACAACCTGAACAGATTGTCCTGCGTAGTCGATGGAGATATCATATTTCGTCGTATCCAGTGTATATCCTGTACTAGCAGTTTTTTCTTGCAGGACATATTTTCCTAAATACAAATTTTCAATAGATGCTTTTGCATTGACATCTGTCGTTAATGTAGCAACCAGCGCGCCTTTCGCATATTTGACAGAGTTATCTGCCGGATCTAGGATATTTTCTTTTGCCTTCAGTTCATATACCGCACCTTTTAGTGTGGCTTCACCCTGTGCTGCCGAGCCGGTGACACTATCTTCCTTCGTGATTTCTAAGCGGCCAGTCTGACGTTCATCCTCGCCAGTAACAGTGATTTTTTGCTCGTTAGTAGCAATCGTAACAGGGTAGGAGGTCTTGTTTAAGATATATCCGGATGGAGCTATGACCTCACGGACTGTGTACTCACCAAATCTCAAGTAACCGGATTCTACATAGCCGGTTGCCTTTGTAACAAGACGTTCCAGCTCTTGTCCTTTATCGTTGTAGATGGCATAGGTAGCTCCTGCCACCTGTTTTTTAGATTCTGGATCTATTTTCTTAAGTTGGATTTTTCCCTTTACCCAATTATTTTGGACAGTTAAGGTTGCTGTCTTATTGGCTTCAACAGTTACACTTCTTACTGTACTATCCAATACCAGGTGGTTAGGTACTGAAGTCTCCTGAACATAATAGGTATCCGGCAGCAGCTCATCGATTGTTACAGAGCCATCGTCGCCAGTGGTATATGTGCCAAGAGGAGAAGACATATCAGTATTTTTTGATACTTTAAATGATGTATTAGGTACTGCTGTGCCGTCTTCATCATTCTTAGCAATTTTTAAAGAGCCGTGTTTGTTTACAGTTACTTTTACATCAAAATAAACCGGATCCGAATAACCAAATGACCCAACAGCTTGTGATGAATTTCCACTAACTTTATAAACAAATCTATTATTGTCTACACCCTCTCCGTATCTTTCTCCTCTTAAAGTGAATGAATCAGGAGCATTTTCATCAACCTTAATAGTTAATTTGTTATCTTTCTTTGTAAGAGTAACACCGGTTATTTTTTCGAATTCGAACTCTTCAATAACTTTATTACTATCTGACAAAGTAATTGATTTACCAACATCAACTGTTTTCTCAGTGTTTTTAAATGAAGGCGTGTCATAATGGTGGTCAATAGCATCCTGGATTTGAGCCTTCAAAGTGGCATAATCTGACAAATTCGTAGAATCAATTTTCCATCCTCTATCCTCCCAAATCATAAACTGGGAAGCCATATACCACTTCATCGTCTTTCCATGAGAAGAATAGCCATGATACGCCATTAAGTTCCACTTATTGACTAATTTTTCGTTATAGAAATCTGTTCTCTCATATCCATTACCCCCATCAATTGCGATTGTGGATGGATCTACACAGAATACAATTTTGCTATTCAGAAGAAGTTGTGGTGAATTAGCAGAAAAATCTGTTCTCATGCCACCTTCTAACGCTGGCCCGCTAGTTGTGTAACTCACTCCCGTGCTTGCACCATATGTTAAAGTGCCTCCGGCTGCATTCAATATGGTAAGATCCATTCCTGATAATATCATCAGAAAGGATACTATGAATACATTTATCTTTTTTATTATATTCTTCATGTTTTACCTCCTTACATGTAAAAAAGCCAGCATTCGCTGACCTATTAAATATAACTTTGATATTACCTTCTTAGGGTGCTCTTTCTCTATAATAAATCATTATTCTCCTCCTTATTTATAATAAAAGACAGGGATTATCCCTGCCTCTTCGCTTATACTAATGCGCAATAATTACCCATTTTTCAGTGCCATCATTAAGAAAAACTGTCATACATCCAAATCCGTCTATTACACCGGCTTTACCCAATTTTCTACCTTCCTCATTAGCCGTTTCCCAAGTATCATAGTAAATACCATCAACTCCTACTACTTGTCCTGGCAATATACTATCACATGGTAAAGATGGATTTTCACCCGTAGGACACGCTACTGGTTTCGCTGGCTTGCTTGGAGCTGTGCTGCCTTGACTTCCACTGTTGTTATTTGTTCCGGAAGAGGTTGCTCCGCTTCCATTAGATGCAGTTCCTCCTGAAGACGAAGAAGGAGAAGTAGTCTGCGGTTGTTGTACTGCATTCGTACTGCTCTGAGATTCCTCTGTAGCATTCTGATCAGAAGGTGCAGCTGTAGCTTTTTTCACTAGTTTCTTCTTTACAACGACTTTAAATGGCTTCTCACTCTTGTTTCCGTTTACATCATACGCTAAAACTTTGACTTCATATGTGCCGACTTTTTCCGTATTGAGTTTTCCTTTGTCGATATAGTATCCTGATTTTTTTGATTCTTTATCACTATATTTTAGGTCGCCATCTACAGGATCCTTTACAGATTTCACATTGTCCTTCAGCGCTAATTTATTACCAGCAGTGATCGTGATCTTATCCTTCTTCAGTACGATTTTCGGTTTTTTGGTATCTTTGACAGTTACCTTGATTTCCTTTTCTGTAGATTTATCACCATCTGTAAATGTGACTTTCAGCATCTGGTCTCCGACTTTCTTTGCATCATATCCGAAAACCTTGTCGACTTTGACATTCTTGTCTGACTCCTTTGCATCATATAGTTTATCGTTATCCAGCTTATCACCATACTCTACAGTCAGCTTCTCTGTCGTTTTGATCTGCAGGTCTTTGCTGCAGCCTGTCAATATGAGTGCTGCAAATACGGCGAAACTCAATAATTTTTTCATCTTTTCTTCCTCCATTTACCCATTATCTTTACAGTTTCTTATCAGTTATATAATCGTATCTCGTTTCAGGTCCTGTAATTATGATTTTACCATCCTTATCTAATAAAGGAGTTAGGCCTGTATCTGTATTCAAGTAATTCACTCCTGTTAATCTATCTACTATAACCGAATAAACAATTAAACCGGCATGTCTTTGAGTAAAAGTTGTAATAAATCTCTTACCTTCCATTGAATACTCCTCCTGAATTATGAAAGTCTTTTTCTTTTTGTTCATACATAATTAAAGATATCATAATATCTACTTCATGATATATAGCAGACAAATGTAGCTGCTGTGAGATTCTGTAATTATCCCATTTGCTTGTCATCATCTTTATCAGTATGATTTACTGATAATTCTGAAGCGTCTTCCACTATATCAGTTAGTAACTTTTGAAAATTTGTTGCATTTTCTGCGGTAATTACAGGTTTCCCTGTTTCTGCTTCAAGTGCTTGTCTCGCTATACCAGCTACCTTTCCTCCACGACGAGCGATAGATTGATTTTCCGTAAAAGTATTGGGATTCTCGGATTTTGAGATATCTGTCGTAGATGCTTCTGCCAGCATCGTTAATACGAGTTCCAAATCGCTCATATTATCACGCAGATTCTCTTTCTTCAGACCTTTTAGTTTTTTATACTGGCGTGTTCCCATCCCAGACCAGGCACGGGTAATTTCATCTGTTAAAATTGCATATTCTTTTCCTTTTTCAACACCGTGCTTTTTCCATTCATCCGTCAACTCATTACGGATACGGATGGCAAGGACACGTTGATGTACCCATTCTTCAGAATATCCTTTTTTTAAATAGGTCTCCAGCGCACGATCAATTGCTTGTTCCGGATCTATCGTTTCTTCGATACGCTCTCTTCCCACCATTGCCAGCCATGCCTTGAATGGCTCCGCCTTAGGGGAAGGCACGGATTGAATGATTCGTAAGAGCTGCTCTGTATCTGCCACATCCGTAAGACGTCTTTTTCCATCCGCAGCCGTCATTTTCAAACTGTGACAATTTGTCACGGTTTCATTTCCTTCTGCTTTGAGGCGCTGCTTTAATTTACGCCAATAAGCAGAAGGATCCATACTCTCTGTTAAGATCGCGATAACATCAATAATAGAGAAATACCATTCTTCTCTTTCTTCATCCCAGGCAGTACGTATCTGCTGATTTTCAAATAATTGAATAGCACTTTTTTTCTCTCTTTTCTCCATAAGGTCACCTTTCGTATTCTCTTTTCATATATATGAAGTATCGTTAAAACTTCCGTACTATGACTTTTAGTATCCTGCTGATACGTTTACCATCGCCCAGATCCATGATGTATTCCACCTGATATTTTCCTTCCTTATCTGTGGGTATCTCACCTTCTACCTTGATTTGATCTTTAATGCTATAGCCATATTTATTCTCAGCTACTTTGATATATTGCTTAAAGTCAAATACTGCACCTATCTCCAATTCAACTGTATCTTGCGTAAGCTCTAGTTTTTCTTTTTGTGTTTTATTTTGCGGTTCCTCGTCTTTTATCTGAGTGACCGTTTCTTTATGGTCTTTGCTTGCCTTATCTATCGCCATTGTATTGTAAATCAAAAAAATTGTCACAATAACGAAAATAAATATGATAAGTAGAAGCATTTTCCCTTTAAAACTCATTTGGACTCCTTTCTATAGTACATCCATCATACCAATTTTAACACATCAAAACTGACAAGTAAATGACAGGATTTTGACACAAAATTGTCAGGATTTTGACAGATTTTTGACACGATTTTGACATGATTTCGCCAATTAGTTTGTTTTATATATAGCACATCCGAGGATTATCGCTAAATCAACTTCTGCTTCATTGCTTTTTCGATAAATAGATCTCATTTTCATATTGAACTGTTCTTCAAACTCTTCGTCATCCAACTTATAAAGATATTTAGCGAGCAATATATCCCGTTGTTCCTTCTCCAATTTATTCATACCATTCAATAATGATTCGAGGTAAGACTGAAGATCTTCATTCTTTTTATCTGCTTTATCCATAGCTTTCAAAATCTTCGTTCCAGCGTCGGATCCAGTAGTATGTCCACTAGAAAGAATACTGCTGCTTATTGACATATAATCTAGGATCTGACTACGAAACATTCGTTTTCCCAATACTTTTAAGTGCTTTTGTACCTCACGTCGTGTACGTCTGACATCTATACGATCTTCTAAAGCTATCATATTTTCTCTCCCTTCATTAAGGCCAGTGACTGACCTTCTTGTTTTTGTTTTTCTGTATCATATAATTCACAGGATTCCGTAAAAATCATTGCTAGTCTTGGATTTTGAATTACCAGTCTATGGCCTTTTTCAGGTCGATGGAAGGAATAGAGCTTGATCCAGTCTAGAGCATACTGTCTTAGAGCTTTTTACAATGTTTTTTTCTGTTGACCAGGATTTATTTATCCTTTAGATCCTGCACCTTTGATGTGTAATATCAGAAATAGAAAAGCAATGATAAATATCCCATGGTTCAACATCGTTTATCACCACCTTCTGTATCCGTGTATAAAAATGCGTCAATCGTAAGCTGGATCGGTTCTTCCAATTCCAGCTTACCTCCGGTTTCCTGTAAGCACTGTCTACAAAGGAGCTTTCCGGTAGTCGTATCATAGTCATATATCCATTTCCTGCAACGACAGCACTGCTCTTTATACTTGTGTTTCATAGATTTCTCCTATAGACCGATCAATGGTCTTTTTTCGTTTAATTCTGGTCTGGGTTCTGAACTGCACGCCCCAGAGATATTCCTTGTGCCAAAAAGGTATGCGGATACACGATAAGGGTCATAGCTTTAGACAAAGAATTGCAAATAAGGCGTAGGATGTATAAATAAAATATTTGAAGAAGGATATCAGGTTTACCTATATCTGCCATATAAACAATTATGACACCACTAATAGGTAGAAATGGAATTAAGCGTATAAATTTCTCAATATGAGGGTATTCTTTTGCCCATATCCATTTCGTAAATAAATATAAAATGATAATAGAAATGAAACAGTTTAATATAACTAAATTATACTCAAATGGAAAGGTATATTTTGCTTTGCCAAATGGTGGATACATGATAATCCGCCATATGATCCACATAATCAGATAGTTGATAGCAAACAGTACAATCGTGCTGATCACGTTGATTACATGATAGGTAAATTTATATGTTCTTCTTTTTCTTTCGGATATCTGTGCGATTCGAACTTCTCTGTCCATAGCGTATAGCTCCAGCGTGATCGTGGCGATATTTGTTACTACGCTTTTGATTACTTTTTTTAGAATACATATAATGGTATTCATCCTATTTTTCATAGTACGCTCCTTTTCTTGATATTTGAATCATCTTATAAAATTTCATGGACGAAATCATCGATTGAAACATCAAAATATGTGCAGATCTTCACGATATTACTAATTTGAGGATCTCTTGTTTGTCCACTTTCTATCCGACGAAGTACACTTTCATCAAGACCAATTTCTCTGGCAAGCTTTAAAGTCGAGAGACCTTTTCTTTTTCTGCATTTCTTTAAGTTTTCTTTTATTCGCATTTACAATATCATCCTTTCTATGTTAAAATTATTCGGCATATATTCCGATAGTTTCAGGAGGGAATCTAGTATGAGTCTGAGTAATATTTTTCAAAACAACGAATGGATCATACCAACTATATCAGCGATTAGTATTGTGATAAGTATTATTATGACTATTCGTTCGTTCAATAAACAAAAATTACTGCATGTGGATCATGAGAGACTTGAGTATGTCTACTTTCCGTTAATTTCATTTATAAAATCATGTGAAGAGAAAAGAAATATGAGAGCTTTTGATTTATACTGGTACTTGAAGGATAAGCTGATGGATGAGAAATACAAAGCATTACTAGGAATTGCAAATATCAATAATCATTTTGAAAAACTAGAAAATTATTGTCTATCTAACGAAAATTTTGATGTCAAGAAAGAAAATTCTTTATTCTATACTATTACTGATATTATTGATAGAAATTATACTAAAATCAAGATACGAGCAGGATACGCATCCAAAACACGTAAATATGCTTTTACAAGTTTTGCTGTCTTCTATATATGCTTTTTATCATATGGGTTCTTAATAACTGAAGGAAATATTACTGAGAACACACCAGTCGCATACTTTACCAATCTGTTATTAGTGATTTCTTCTTTTTCTTTCTTCTTATTTATATTATTCAGATTACGGATCATTTTCTTTGAGGGTGGAATTTATGAATTTCAGAAAGAGATCAAAAGTTTTTTTCTCAGTTCTAAAATAATATATAGTCATTTTGCATCATTTATTAAAAAAAGAGTGTTAAAGTCCCAGAATGATCATGATAAACATATCGACTCCCCCCACGATAAATATTAGAATACTAAAAACCACATATAAAAGCCAAACTGCAGTAATTAAAATCCATAGCAAGAGCATCAAAGAATCCATAAATTTGATTGTGCGTTCCTTGTCGTTTTCTAGTTTCTCACATAGGTTTTGTAAATGGATACCAAAACCGAAATCACAATCTACATCATCAAAAATCACAAAAAGGAGAAACCATATACAATTGTTTATGAGGAATATCGGTATGATTTTTTCGGAAATTCCTGTAAACATCTTATCCACTTACTCCATATACATTTTGATCCTCCAGCACACGGTAACCTTCGAATATATTTCCAACCACAACTGCTAATGTTTCTATCTCCATAAGTGGGTACACTTCATGGTGGTCAGATCCTGTTATCGGATCATATAGTGCTGCAACGAATCCTTCATTCGTCCCCCAGATTTTATCACCTGGACAGAATGCATCATGTGTCCCATATTCAATACAGAATTCATACCCTGTATCGTATCGTAAAATATCTTTAACGTATACAGGACCACACGATTGATCTTTTCGTCCGGATAAGCAATGCATCACATCATAATTTTCTTGATTTACAGCGATGATATTATAATCAAGGGAATTGTCTAAATTTTCAAAAGCATCTACCACACGATATAATTCACCATCTGTACCTATCAGAAAACCGTCATAATACATTTTATTTTCTTTCTTATCCCATACTCTAAAGCCTTTCATTTCTGCTCCTCCTCGATTTTAGCAGCTCTTCTGCCAATGAATTCATTCATTTGATTCAGGTAATTAAAACAAATGCAAATACATTCCCCAGGACTCAAACCATTTTATATTTTCCTGCTCAAATTTCTGATCTTCGGAATAATAATGTGAATTCTTGCTCCAGTCTATAAAACAGCTCATACAAATGACACGATTCAAAATTGGAACATAATATCCTTCAATCAAGTGATTGATGCAGGAATCACAAACGTTACCTAAACATTGCGCTGCTTGTAGTTTTATTAAATCATTCTGTTCTAATTTGTATGCTGTCCATCCACATGGGATTTTTATCCTTTTAGCCACGAAGTTTTTCTCCTTTTATCTTAGTTATCTATTTGCTGATTTTTTTGCCTTCTTAAATGCTTTTGCCTCATCTTCAGTTAAGAACCATTCTTTTCCAAATGCATCAAGATCGAATTCCCAACATGAAGAAGTCAAAATGATAAATTTCTTTTTATGGCCTCCAGGTACTTCATGAAAGAATGCGATATATTTATTCCAATCATCTTCTATTCTTATCCCTATCAAAGTTTCTCTTTCAATATCAGCATCGTTTATGAAGTATATGAATTTACCCATTGCGTCGAATAGGTCTAATTCTGCATGGTCTCCTTCTTTATATCTACGAACTGCTTCGACGATGAGCATCACGATGATGCTTCCCATCATCCCGAAGATTCCTAGAGATATCCCCTGAAGACACATTATTTTGAGATCATGATTCATTTTCTCTTTCGATCCTTTCTTCTATATTTATCGTTACTTTTCTACTCGAACCTATAGCTATATACCTCGTTGTCTAAAGTACCTTTCGGTATATATAAAATTTGATATGTATCACCCTTGATCTCTATTTCTTCGATATCTTCTTTTTTGAAAAAACCACACGCAATACCTTTGCAGTATTTTTTTATAAACCTTTTTTGAAAAGTTACAAGCTTTGCGGATTCTATATCATCCTCTCTAATTTTGAAATCAAAAGGTATTTCTTTACGAACTATATCGCCATCAGCTTCCTTAGTATAATACACAAAGTATTTATCTGAGGTGAAGTAAGCTGATGATGAGTGTATCCATAAATAACCTGTGTCCTTGTACTTGAATGAGCTTTTCGTTTCCGTCATGCTTTTGAGAATTTTTTCTGTACTGATTTCTTTAGGCTTTATTTCTTTTTCCTGCAACACCGTTTCCTTGTATTCTACGATGTGGATCATGAGCATTATCAGGAAACCAAATGTCGCAAATAATATCATGGTTCTCAGTCGTACCTTATCATCATTCATTTTTTACCTCTCATAGACCTGTTGGAGAGTGGCTACCCTATACAGATCCCATCTGCTATATGCAACTCCTGCCTGAATTCCTCTCTCATGTCCTTATAGGTTGGGATACGCTGGTTTTTCAACAGGAATTGATATTTCACTTTTTCTATGAACACCAGTAACTCATGCAGCTGATATACGTTTATCGTCGATAGAGCTTCATCATGCCTCCATCTCAGGTGCGCAATATCGAGATCTTCCAGTATGAAGATATCCGCATTCTTCTTTTTCAGTGAGCGCTTCATCTTTCCCACGAGATCATATGCATAATGATTCAGCTGATCGTGTGTCATGCGTCATTGAAAGCTTCCAGGAATTTCGCCATTTCGTACGCGAACCTTTTTAGATCCTTTTGTTGAGGAGTCAATTCTGATTGTGCATTTTGTAAGATACGAACTAGTTTATGATTCACCTTTACATAAGCAGCGAGCGTTGTATTAAATGTCTTCTGGAAGTTAGTTTTTGTATTTTTTTCTTCAGGCGCTTTTTCTAGTCTCTTCATCACGACTTTTAGCTGATCGTTCATAGGTTTCTGTGATATCGCTACGGCTTGTGTTAAAGTGATTTTTTCTTGCCTTAAAGCTTCTTTGACTTCTGGTGCAGCTTTTTTATATACAGTAAGGTAATTTTGAATCTGACTGCGTTTTAGTCCTGATTCTTCTGCGATGATATTTTTGAGATTCCCACCTTTCGCGTGATCTCTCTTCTTTTTTTCCTTTAATAGTTCTTCTTTTCTACCGATTGCCATCACTTTGTCATATACACTGAGCGTATTGATCTGAAGGTTTGTATCGAGTAATAGCAGTTCGCTGTCGATGTCATCCGATCTCTTGATGAGACAGCGCACAGTCTGATAGCTTCCATCGGCTTCTTTTAGTTTTTTACAGGCAGCAATACGGTGGTGTCCTGCTAAGATCGTAAATGTTCCGTCACCTATAGGCTTTACCACAGGATATTGCATGAGACCGTTCATCCGGATATTGTTTGCAAGCTCTGTGACGAAATCATTATCTAATTCACGATTTATTTCAGAAGGGATGAGTGCGTCAATCGCTAGGGAACGCACTTCATCCTTTTCGATAATCTGATAATTCGTGCCGGTATCCGGATCACTTTGCCTGTTTGCCTGGAACAGGCCGCTTACGATTGATTTGCTATCCATACTGTATAGTCTCCAGCAACTCATCTGTAAAGGCTGCATAATCTCTTGTTACACTTGCGTTTTTACGGTAATCCTGCAATGTCTTAAACTCTACCTGCGCATCTGATACGACGATCGAATTTCGAATGACTGTCGTAAATACTTTCGTGTTCAAATAATGTGTGGCTTCCTGCGCCATCTCTTTTATCTTTGTTGTACACTTGGCATTTTTTTTCGCATTTGTTACCAAGACTCCAAGATAATCAAGTCCTGGATTATAGAAGCGCTTGATCAATCTAGTTCGTTCATCCAATTTGGTCAGACCATCAATTGAATAGAGATCGATCGATACAGGTACGAGTATCTTATCTGCGGCAGCCATCGCAAGATCCGTCAGAAGTGATAATGTTGGTGGACAATCGAGAAAGATGAAATCATACATATCACGATAGTTTTCCAAGATATCTGCCAGCATGACTTCTTTTCCTATACAGGAAGAGAATTCCGTCGGTATATCTCCAGATGTAGATCCTGCAGGAATCAGATAGTGATTCTCTCTGATCCGAATTGGCTGAAATGTTCCACCTTTGATTAGTGAGTATAGACAGTTTGGGTCGTCTTTACATCCGTGGAGCAATCCCAGATTTCCCTGTGGATCCAATTCGATATCCAGTACGCTGTGGCCAGCCCTTGACAACATATCGGATACAGTATCTGTAGTCGTGGTCTTACCGCAACCACCTTTTTGATTTAAAACAGCAATTATCATTCCCATTATTGATTCCCTCCATAGATAATGAGCCGCATCTTGATATATCTCTTATAACTGCGTTCTATAACAACATATAGCTGTTCTTTGATTGCCGGATCTGCAAGATACGATCCATCTTTTAGTGATTTCTTTATGTTGGTATATAAACATTTTCGATATTTTTTTTCGATATTTTTTATATTCATATCCATCGTTCCGTGCATCTCCAGATATCTGCGTTCTACAATATAGATTCGACTATGTCGTAATTTGAAGATGAAGCGTTCATGGAACAGGAACATCAGCTCATCTCGTTCACTTTTCCCATAAAATACGAAGCCCAATGCAGACAGCTGGTCATTGTTTAGGTCTACCAAGCGACATATTCTCCAAGTTACCCATTCGACTCTAATATCTTTGCAGCATTGAAAGATGACGAAGCCTATGATGAGTATGACGAACCATTCAGACATGATGTAGGATCTCCTCAATATCCGGCAATTCCACTGATTCCTGTAATCTATGAAATGGTTCCTGAATTACGAATTCTTCATCCGGCTTAGGTCGTGACAAGATTTTCACGGTGAGGATACAGGGGATACTATCTGTCAATAGTAATTCTTTGCCTTCAGCATCATAAGCTCTTATCGTATTATCTATCAATGTACCTTCTGCATATACAAGATCTCCCTTTTGAGAGTTTTTTGTTATGTATTCAGCCGTCTTATTGAAAGAGATGCATTTATGGAACATCGCATGTTGTCTACCTTTCGTATGTAGATTTACCGCCAATGTCATCTGAACATAAGGATGAACATCCTTTGATATCTTTAATTCAAGATCATTACAGATGCGTCCTATGATGAAAACCTTACTTATCATGCAGTTCCCTCCTTTTCATTGAGGAGATTGACGATCGTAGTGATGCAGATCATCGAGTTTTCTACGATCAGACGATCAGATCCTCGCTGACAGAGTTCTTCCTTTACGAGCGCCAATTCACTAAGGATACGTTTCAAACACTTGTTTTTTTCTAATATTGTTTTATCAGACTGCCAGATAGACAGAGACAAAGACTCATAAGTTTCTGTCCTTCGCAGGAGTGATTTAGTGAAAAGCTGATCTTCAGTTAAATCTTGCCATTTATCAAAAAACCTATCTTTTATGATATATGGATCATCTGTAAGTACTGTTCCATCATTGAAGTGAATTTCTCCATCACAATATTTCTCAATGATCAGCCAGCAGCAGCTTATCGCATCATACACAGGATCACCGATGCGTTGTGTCAGATCCTTAAAATTGAGTTCTTTGGAACGATCATACGATTTTTTTACTTCAAACCGCTGCATGAAGCAAAAAATCTCATCTAGGCTCCGTACACAATCAAAATAATCGATGATAGTTTTCTTTTCTTCTGTTGCAGAAATTTGCTGAAGACGCGCACTATATGTTGACGTCAATTCTTTAAATTCTTTTCTTTCCATAACTTTCTCCTCACTTTAAGACAGGCCGTAGACCTGTGGTACGATGTTTCTGATTTCCTTCTCAAACATCACAATCAAATGCTGGATATTCTTCCTTAATTCATCATAAGGCACGCCTTTGCATTTTATATAAAATATATTTCCTTCTTCATCATGGAAACATCCTTTGTCGAATCTTGCCTTGTATGACATAAAAATTTTCTTTATATCACTATATCTAGGTATCGGTATATTTCTATACGGCTGATCATGCTCCAGATCCATAACTTCCTGTTTCTTTATATCTGCAGCATAATTGCACATGTATTCGATATACCTCTTTGCATGGTTTACTTCCAGGACACACTGCCGGTTATAGTAATGCCAGGATTTTTTTGGCTTTTGTATCTTCAAAAACATCCTAAGCTTAATATGTCGTAAGATAGATCTAACTGCCTGAAGAAGCATTCTCATCAATTTCTGACGTATCTTATTCATGGGACGATCTAAAACGAACAATCTCTTTTTACTGCTAAACATTACATGCTGCTTTATGATCTTTCCTTTCTTATCACGTTTTGCATCTCCACGTTTATGTAACAATATGCCATCTTTACTGCGATAATCGCGGTTATATCGTACAGTTTCTGTTCTATCAACTACTTCACGTTCACTGAGGATAATCTCTACATATCTTCCATTGCCTTTATTCAGTAGAAAAGCTGCATATGGCAGATTATAGGATAGGGGATTCAATTCCGTCATAAAGCGATAGATCAGCTTTTTGATATCACTATCCTTTTTTATTTTTTTTGGTAATAAGATTTGAACCCTGACGCCGTAAATGGTTTTATAGCCACTTTTTTTTGCATATTTATATTCATGTTCTTTTTCAAAGCGGATCAAGTTTTTAAAGAACAGGAAAGGATCATCATTTATATTCTCTTTGAGGACAAGCTTCTCTGATTTCATTAGTTTCAATTCATGGCGAAGTGCATTCATATGCAAGAGCTGAAAATTGACAAAGCCCTTTAATTCGCCGGTAACCGGATTATATGCTATATCTCCATATTTCTTTGCGAGTTCAGCTAGTGTGCTCATTTGTTAATCTCCTTGTCGTTTTCTTGGAATATATATTTTTCCGTCAATTTTAAGAGGATCTACCGGAATCATTTCTATTTTTTTAGCATTCTCTTCATACTCATTTAAGTTTGCAATAGAATATAGGAGTAGGAATATCTCTGTATGTTCCAGTTCATTATCACAGAACTTCGATAAAATACCTGCAGTATAAAGTTCACTCATATAGTGATCTCCGTATACTCATCTCTGAATTTTTTATATAGATAAGTGCTCAGCCCCGCCATGGATGCAGCCTTTTTGATGGTTATCATCTTCCTTTGTTCTGCTTGGACAATCTTTTTGAAATTATCAGGCAGCTCTTTATTGTGACCTTTTAGACCACCTCCCCCCTTTTTTGAATATTCCTGTATGATCCCATTGTTTATTGCTTCCTGTGGATCTAATGGACACCACCATGGAAGCAGTTGAGGATTAGAGTCGATCACTCTCCATGAATCTTTTTCCTTACCGTACCGCTGACAATACTGCTTATCATTTTCTGAATAGTAAAATTGGCAATGGCAGCAGCGTTGATTATTCACATCTTTAATTGTCATCTGTTCATCACATCCTTTTTCTGGTTCATATTAGATTACTTCCAAAATCACTGTTTTTGATTTTTTCCGTTTCCCTCTATGTTGGCTAACAAGAAATTCTTCAGCATAGTAATCATCTTCTTTTACGATGATTCTAACGTTTCTTCCCAATTTTTTCATACAGAAGCGTTTGATTTCCTCATCATTCAGTTTTTGATAATCGTGATAAGAAATGATCGTATTGTGACAGCTTATCAGCTTTGGCAGCACTGGTGATATTACTCTTTCAACAAATTCCATCATGATCACTCCATTCTTCATTATCTGGCGCTTTCTGAACGGAGTTCTTGCCGATCTGGTATGAGCAGCTGCATAAAGCAGTTGCCGCAAATAAGATACATAGGATACTTAATAGATTTAATTCTCCCTGCAGTATTGCAACTAGCAGAAGCTCCAGGATTCCTGCGACATAGATAGCGAAGGTGTTATATAAACATTCTTCTTCATTAGCTATAAACAATCTTGCTTTCAGATACTTATTTTTTCTCATGCTTTCCCTTCTTTCTTTTATGATTTTCTTTTCCCAATAAGTAACACAATATGGCCAGAGAGTTGATGATCAATAACAAGATTACGTTTCTTGATGCTTCCATTGCTCAAGTTCCTCTCGACACCTTCTCTTTAATTTGTAAAAAGTTGATAACCCAATGCCTAGTTTCTCTGCAGCTTCCGCTGCGGTAATTTTTTTAGTAGATTGCTGATAGGCGAGCCTTAGAAAATTCTGACTACAGGGAATAGCAGGACGTCCCAGATGAACGCCGTTATTCCGCGCAGTCTGTATTCCGAATTTTTGCTTTTTACGATAATCAGCCTCTCTTTGGATAATACCTTCATTTTCTTTTATCAGCTTATCGAATGAAGCTAGTATTTCTTTATCGATCCCTAGCTCAGACAGCTGTACAAAATTCTCTTTGGCAGATCGTAATACCTTCGACAACGCTTGACTATTAGCGAATCTCTTTATTTCGCAATCTGTTTCATTACCATTGATTATTTCTTCTTTCATTTCTGACCTCTATATTTCTGGAAATATGGGATTTCTGGATTATTTCGAACATAGTGACTGATATTACACCAGTTAGCTGACCATACGGTATATGACAACTGTCTCTCCAGGATCCAAACAAGTTTTTTTTGTGTACATACTGCCTTTTTTGGTTCTCCTGCTGGTTCAAATGCATGTTTTACGCTATATGAAATGACGTAACCCATTAAAGCTTTAGAATTGTATAACATATCCAATTCTGCAGATGCTTCTAAATCTTCATTACATAATGCATCCGCAGATACTTGGAATAGATCTGCAATACTTTGTGCTATTTCCTGCGATGCTTTTCGCTTACCATGTTCATAATAATTGATAGTTGATGTATGCACACCTACCATTTCAGCTAGTTTTTCACAGGTCAAACCGTTTTTTTCTCGCAAATAGCGCAGGTTATTTGCTAAATATTCTTTCATTTCTATATCCTCCTCATCATTTCCCTTTGTATTGATTTTTTCTTATATTCACCCTGAAGAATCATCTACGACCTCTGACCATACGAAGCTATAGCCGGTCGCATTTCTTCTCGTCTTGCCATTACAGCTGTCCAGGATCGTCTGGTAGCTGCAGTATTCCTTGGCCGCTGCTTCTCTGGAGCTTTTATAAAATGCAAGGACGTTCCTGTTCTCTGGATCCACTTTATAGATTCCTCGTCGACGGCTGCGACTACCGAACATACTTCCAGCTTCTTGCTTCGACAAAAGAGTCAGGTTCACCAGCCTGTCATCTGTCTTCAGGCCCGTGTGGATCAAACTGTAGCTCCTAGTATCATAGTCCCCGTGAAAGGCTTTCCATACGAGCTGTGCGACCTTGACTTCTTTCTTATTTACCTTGATGAAGTAAGGTGGAACGCCTTTACGCAGATATGGCTTCAGCATCCGCTCTCTTTTGTCTGCATAGATGCGCTTGACTCTTCCCATATTGGAGACGTAAAGGTCTTTTGTCGTATCGATCAGCCTCCACACCTCCACATCGATCTCTTTTTGTGTCAACATCTGTATCGTTTCTTATGAGTTAGCAATCAAATCTTTGCGCGCAATGTCATACTCAGTACCATGTTTTTTACCTAAAATATAACCGTCATCATTTATAGATGCTAAGAATTTTGATTTAACAGTTAAGACTTTATTTGCATATGTTTCTTCAACTAAAGCAGGTACACCAAGAATAGCTATTTCATATTTTTTATCTACATGCATTTCAAGATATGCCTTATCAAGGCTTTCTGACAATCCTGCTTTAAATCCTCGATAGTATTCACGTTTGAAAATACGGAAATCCTCACTTCCAACATAACAGTTCTGCAAATCGTTGAGCATATTATTCAGATAAAATAACAATCCTTCAGCAATAGGTAAGCATAATTGAATATCATTAGGTAATCCCCAGAGCCGAAATTCACATTTATTGGTATTGACTTTTCCTTTATATGACGCTTTGCACCGGAAACTTTGTGCTAATTCTTTCAATACCCATATAAAATAGCCAGAAGATTGCCCTTTTAGATTAGCTACTTCAACATTTTTCTGTTCCTGTTTACCATATAGTTCAAATTCTGTTATTTTATATTCAATCATAAGCTTCCTTGCTCTATAAGATGCTAACTGCATTTCTTGATCTGATGCAGTTGGATCCCCTGCAATAGCCATGATTTTCACTATTTTTCTCAAGGCTTCTTCTTTATTCATTTTCATTCCACCTTTCTATAAACTCTACTATTCGTTGTTCCCACTCTTGATAGGCTTTTTTTCCATAATAGGTTTTCGGCTCAACCTCAAACCGCATACATTCGCTGACATAGGGATCATATACGGCCGTGTCACCGGTATCTAGGAAGATCGTATCATCACGATAGCAGTCATGTTCATTAAAATAGTCATCCCATATCCGGATCTGCTTTTTGATTCTTTCCAGTAGGACCTCATTGTCATTCATTACAGTCACCACCTTCATAGTAACTGACTTCCTCATCAGGAGTGAGCTTCTTTACTCTTGCGTTACAATCAGCACAATAGATGAACTTACTAACCAACGAATGGTCTGCATTTTGATACATTTCACCATTATCGGATTTACCGCCATCTGTTCGAAAAAAGAATGAGCATCTTCCTTTAAAGCTTTCTTTCACATAAAATTCTTTTTCGTTTCCACATTTACGGCATTTTAATCTTTTCACTTTTTTCCCTCCTGTAGCTTACATACTACTTACGAAAGTTTCTCCTCGTTTTCTTCAGTAAGAGAACCTTTATGCAAACCTGTCAGTATTTGAGAGAGATGGATCTGGACTCTTCCCGTATTCTGTCCGCATCAACCGATCCTTCCGGTCATAACGGTAAGGCAGATTGTCATCCCGCTCAATGATGTCATCATGTGCGGCATCACGGCTCCATATCGTATTCCTGACAGGAAGGCGTTCTCGTAATTCTTTCTGATATCTTTCCCATACTAATAAAATCACATCATGCAGTTTACTTGCGATTTCACCTTTTTTATGAGCAATTTCTTCATCAGAAATATATGAGTCTCCCTCTGCTATCTCTACTTCAAACTCTGCTTCAAAGCTATATAGTAAAGTGTCTTCACTGACCGGTAATTCCATTTCCTCACTTTTTTTAAGGTAGTCCATGATGCTTTCCTGTAGTGATCCATTCATTATTCTTGTACATACATCATCTTTATTGATAAATAGGAATACTCTCATTATTGGCCTCCCGACGGTTCTTCCGTTTTTTTTATTTAAAATGATTTGATTAAATATACATCACATGCTCGTTCCTCTTCGTTTCACAATCATGGATGTTTTATTTTACCTTTTCAGGAGAATTTTTCTCCTGGTGATTTTCAATTTTGATTTTTTAAAATGGAATAGCATTCATCTTTAAATTTCTTTATCTCAAAAGTGCTTACTGTTGTCATATATGATTCGATATCTATACCTTGTTTTGCTAATTGTGATAATGTATCATCAATCAGCTGCAGCATTGATAAATAATAGTTAAAGACTTCAGTGCTTGTGTTGAGTAGAACTCCATTTGATATGACATATTCTAAAATTGGATTTTCTGCTATTGATACCATGCATAGTTTCACACATTTTGATTTATTAACTCCGATGCGTTTTGCTAGATTATTGATCATTTCGTCTTCTACGTCTGTTGTGTAATAATGCCGCTGTTTTGATTTTTCATCAGCTTTTTTCATTTTATCTGGCCTCCTATCCAGCTGCTGTATATAGAAAAAGGCGCCATATACAGTGATATACTGTAATGGCGCCTATAAGATATTCTGCTTTCACTATAAATTAGAAAAAAGCCGAACTTCTATTAAGATAAGAAGTTCGACTATTATTGTCATGGTGGAGCGTATCGGGATCGAACCGATGACCCCCTGCGTGCAAAGCAGGTGCTCTCCCAGCTGAGCTAACACCCCATCTCGATTGCTTAATAAATATATCATGCAGCAGATAGCCTTGTCAATGCTTTTTTTGATTTTTTTGATAAAATGATAAACGGAATCGTATCGATTACCAAGGGAATCCCTGAAAGTCAAAGCAATCCTTCACTTGCAAGGAAGCTTTGTTTTTTTGTTTTTATCTATATGCTCTATCATTTAATAAAAGCAGTTTTTCACATAAAGTTATTATGGATTACTTGAAGCTTTGATTTAATTTTTTATTTCCTCCAGTGTATGACAGTAAACATAAGGCTGAAGATTTGTTCAATCTGCTCTGCTGTAAGGTATACAGCCGCGGTAAGCGGATATCATGAAACTTGGTTTCCGACTGTCGGCTTCGAAAGTAACATGAGCCTTCCACTCTGCTTTTTTGATTCCTCTTTTTCCCTTCCTCTCTACTTTCTGCTTAAAACCTTTTATGATTCCTTCTTCCATCCCCTCTTCAAAGCTGTCCTTAAAGCCATAGCGGTAACGTGTATGCAAAGGCAGGTATGTAATCTGCATTCATAAGCATACAGCTTCCATGCTTTACACGATTCGTGATAGTTTGGCTACCATCCAGTCAGTGTGTTCCCTGCAAGACGGTCAACTGTAAATAAGCAGACTGCATGCTTATGATATATCCGTAAAAAGAATAGGGGATTGCAAGCGAAAGAGAAATCGTCTAAAATATAAGAAAACTTTTGAGGGGTGATGTTGTATGAAAATAGCAAAGGAGGCACTGCGGCTCAGCTTTCCTGTGATGGTCGGCTATGTATTCCTGGGAATCGCTTTCGGTATTCTCTGCCAGCAGCAGGGCTATTCCATGCTCTGGGCGTTTTTGATCAGTCTGAGTGTGTATGCCGGAAGTATGCAGTTTGTTTTACTGACATTCTTTCATGCCGGATTTTCACTTGTGGAGGTAGCACTGGTTACACTTACCGTAAATGCAAGGCAGCTGTTTTATGGTCTTTCATTTCTGAAGAGCTTTCCGGCGATGGGAAAGAAACGCTGGTATATGATGTTTTCCCTGACAGATGAAACCTATTCCTTATTGTGTGCAATTCCGAATAAGGAAAACAGAGAGGGGAAACAGCTGATGTTCTGTATATCGTTATTTGATCAGCTGTATTGGATAATAGGTTCCGTACTCGGTGCAACCATCGGCTCTCTGCTCGCCTTTGATACCACGGGAATCGATTTTGCAATGACGGCTTTGTTTACTGTCATCTTTGTGGAGCAGTGGCTGGCAGCGAAGCAGCATGGTGCTGTCTATATCGCAATAGCCGCGATTCTCATTTCCACTGCACTGTTTCAGTTATCTAACTTTCTGCTGCCGGCGCTCATACTGCTGGTCATTCTGCTTGTCATCTTTCAGGACAAGGTGGAAAAAAAGGAGGATGCATCATGATAGGTATTACGGATAGCCTGCTGATTATCGCAGTTGCGGCGGTTTGCACCTTTCTGACACGTGCGCTTCCCTTTATGATATTCAAGAACGCAGAAGCACTCCCGCGGAAGATTGTATATCTGGGGAATGTGCTGCCTATGGCGATCATGCTCTGTCTGATTGTCTACTGTGTACGCAATACGAGTTTTTTTCAATATCCGTACGGTCTGCCGGAGCTGCTGGGAATCGGGAGTGTCGTACTTCTTCATGTGTGGAAACGCAATAATATGATCAGTATCATCGGAGGAACCCTGCTTTATATGGTGCTGGTACAGCTGGTGTTTGTATAGCTTTGAAGGATGCTTTGAACCAACTAAAAACGTAATGATAAGGAAAGGCGTGTTCCGTATTGATGAATTCTGTACAGGGACACCCTTTTTCTGTGAAACAGTGAAAGCTGTGTGTGCTTTAGAAATGGGACACAGACACATCACATTTTACAGTTATAAGCCGCAGATCTTCAGGGAAATTTCTTATACCGCGCTTTGTTTACGCAGTTTTACCACACAGAGCAGTCTGATCTTTTGGCTTCTGGATATCCGTCACGGTATGAAAATTCTGTCAGGTAACGAAGCACGGTGTCAGGGTGCTGAGCAAGTATGAAAAACTCAAATAAAAAAAGCCATGACAATCATCATGGCCGGCACACAGATGCAAAGAAGGCGTCATATTGTTCCTTGAATACCGAATCCTTCAGTGTAATGTAATTAAATTCATGGAGAATATGGAAATCATACAGGTCGATCACTTCCAGTTCTCCTTTTTCTATCTCTTCTCTTGCGGCGGCTTCATACAGAAAGCTGATTCCCTGATTGTTTCTGACGAGCGTTTTGATAGCCTGTACATTGCCGATTTCAATCACCCTCTGAAAGGAGGCAATGGATAAATTGATTTCCTGCATGCCGCGCTCCAGTATTTCTCTGGTACCACTGCCATCTTCCCGAACAATCAGTGTTTCCTGCACCAGATCCTTCAAACAGCGTACCTCCTTTTGCAAGGTATAATGCTTTCCTTTTACCGCGACATAGCGCTCCTGCGACAGCAGCTTCCAGTCATAGGTCTGCTTTGGAAAATATCCCTCAACAAAGGCGAAGCCGATATCCCCGCTGTTCAGCATCTGTAAAAGGGTTGCTGTGTTTTCCACAATCATGCACAAAGAGGTCTCCTTATGCTCAGCGAGAAAGCTGTTTAAGCGCTGTGGCAGGATAAACTCCCCAATCGTCAGCGTGGCACCAAAGCGCAGGGCGGGTGTTTTCTGATTCTGCTTCAGCAGACTGCGGATCATTTTCTCATCCGCAACCATGGTACGCACTTTCTCAGCCAGCAGCTTACCCTGAGCCGTCAGATTCAACTGCTTTCCGTCATAAAAAAACAATTTGCAGTCATATTCCTTTTCCATATATTTGATATGCTGCGAAACCGCAGGCTGTGTAATGCATAAGATATCCGCAGCCTTCGTATAATTTAATGTTTCAGACAGCGTAAGGAATGTATATAAACGAAAATCCAGCATGTTCTCATCTCCCAATTTCTGTAAGGTAAGTATACCACGAATAAAAGAAGAGCGAAAGAAAAACAGGTGTCTTTAATATGTGTACAGATGTACTTGTTTTGTTTACGTTGAGAAAACTCTTTCATAAATGTTACATCAATTTTTCATTTTAACTTTCATTTTATTTCATTTGTGCTATAATAGTGCTTACTAACAGAAAAACATGCTGTTGGATGAAGTATAAGAGGAAAGGAAGGTGCCTGATTATGGCCGAAAACAGAATTTACAATTTTTCAGCTGGTCCATCCATGCTGCCACTGGAGGTGTTGAAAAAAGCGCAATCGCAGATGCTGAATTACGAGGAAAGTGGCATGTCGGTTATGGAAATGAGTCATCGATCCAAAGCCTATGATGCGATAATTACAAAAACACAGGAACGAATGCGTTCCATCATGAATATACCGGATAACTATAAGGTTTTGTTCCTGCAGGGAGGAGCAACCTCTCAGTTTTCCATGGTTCCCCTGAATCTGCTGCAGAAGGGTACGGCAGATTATATCGTGACCGGATATTTTGCAAATAAGGCGTATGCGGAAGCAAAAAAATACGGGGAAATCGTTCTTGCAGGCTCCAGCAAGGATGCGGATTATTCCTATATACCCGCACAGCAGGAGCTGCAGCTGAATAAGGATGCAGATTATGTATATCTGTGTGCGAACAATACGATTTACGGTACCGAATGGAAATATGTTCCGGAAACGAACGGTGTGCCGATTGTTGCCGATATGTCCAGTGACATTCTGTCCAAGCCGGTGGATGTATCCAAATTCGGCATCATTTTTGCCGGAGCACAGAAAAATATGGGGTGTGCCGGTCTGACAGTCGCAATCGTTCGTGAAGATTTGATCGGATATGCAAAGGATTTCACACCGGTGATGATGGACTATGCTCCCCTTGCCGACAAGGATTCCATGTACAACACACCGCCGACCTATGCAATTTATATTTTGGGGCTGGTGCTGGAATGGATTGAACAAATGGGCGGACTCGAGGTCATGCAGAAGCGAAATGAAGAAAAGGCGAAGCTGCTGTATGACTATCTGGATAACAGTGCTTTCTATACAACCACCGTACGCAGGGAGGATCGCTCTTTGATGAATGTAACCTTCCGTGCACCGAATGCAGAGCTGGATGCGTTGTTTGCCAAGGAAAGTGCCGCAGCCGGTATGAGCAATCTGAAGGGGCACCGTGCAGTTGGCGGAATGCGTGCATCTATCTACAATGCCATGCCGCTGGAGGGTGTGCAGACACTGATTGCATTTATGAAAAAATTTGAAGAGGAACATAAATAAGGGAGATAATTATGAAAATAAAGCTGTTTAATAAAATTGCGGATGCCGGAATCAATCAGTTTGATCCGATTGCATATGAATTTTCTGAGGATTTTGACACGTATGATGCCATTATGGTGCGTAGTGCGAAGCTGCACGATGTGGAATTTCCCGCCGATCTGAAATGTATAGCCAGAGCCGGAGCAGGGGTAAACAACATACCGCTGGATCGCTGCAGTGAACAGGGAATTGTCGTTTTCAATACGCCGGGGGCCAATGCCAATGCCGTGAAGGAGCTGGTAATGGCAGGACTGCTGATGTCCTCCCGTAAGATTACAAAGGGCATCGAATGGGTCAAGACTCTGGAGGGTGACGATATTTCCAAGGCTGTGGAAAAAGGAAAAAGCAATTTTGTCGGTCCGGAAATTGCAGGTAAAAAGCTGGGCGTTATCGGACTTGGTGCGATTGGCGTACTGGTTGCCAATGCCGCAGCCGCCATGGATATGGAGGTTTTCGGATATGATCCGTTCATCTCTGTAAAAGCCGCCTGGACCTTAAAGGCAAGGGTGCACCATGTACAGAATCTGAAGCAGATTTTTGAGGAATGCGATTATATAACCGTACACGTTCCATTCAGTGATAAAACCGCAAATATCATTGATGCGGAAGCGATTGCGGCAATGAAGAGCGATGTGCGTGTGCTGAATTTTGCACGCGGCGGTCTGATCGATGATGAGGCGATGATGAAGGCGATGGATGAAGGAAAGATTGCAGCCTATGTAACGGATTTCCCGACAAAGGAGCTGTTGCAATATGAACAGGTGATCGGAGTTCCTCACCTTGGGGCCTCCACTCCGGAAAGTGAAGAAAACTGTGCGGTTATGGCTGCCAATGAAATCATGGAGTATCTGGAAACGGGAAATATTACCCATTCTGTGAATCTTCCGGATATGCAGCTTGCACAGGAATGCAAATACAGAATCTGCATTATCAATAAGAATGTGCCGAATGTGGTCGGTGCCATTACCACGGCACTTGCCAATGTCGGTGTGAATATCGAAAATATGGCAAATAAGGGGAAAAAGGATTATGCATATATGATCCTTGATACCAATGATGAAGTCAGTGAAGAACTGATGGAACGACTGCGCAGCCGGGAAGGCATTATCAATGCGCGTTTGATTACTGCAAAGGCATAACGCAACGAAAAGCACCTCAATGAAATGAACCCCAAAGCTTGAACAGTCAAAGGAAAGGGATTCGCTTCACAAGGTGCCTTTTTTTTAGTTTCTTTTAAAAGGTATAAACAGAAAAAAATATGATTTTCGTTACAGGAGATGTCAGTACAGACTATCGATGACCTCACTGTAAGCTTTCATAGGCTGTCAAAGTATACAGGGAGTGTAGCATACTGGAGATGACGTTCGCTGATTACAGGAGATATCCTGCTGATAGCAGCTGCTTTTCCATACGAATTGCTGATGAGCTTGCTTGCTTTTCTTATTATATATACAGATTATCTTTTATGTACAGGTTATCGTCTCATTGCCAGTCACCCTGATTTGAAAAATATTAGAAATTTTCAGAGAATTCTGATATAATTCTATGTATTTGTTTAGGATCGTGCAAAGGAGGAATTCGATGCGTTCTTTGATCATTGCGGAAAAGCCGGAGCTGGGTAGAGCGATTGCGGCTGCGATTGACGGCAGCGGTAAGGAAGTCCGCGGCGTCATACGTAAGCAGAATGTCATTATCACCTGGGCATACGGACACCTTCTGCGCCTGTGTGAACCGGATGAGTATGATGGGAAATATAAAAAATGGAAAAAAGAGGATCTTCCGATCTGCTTTGAAAACTGGAAGCTGGTTCCCGATGGAAATAAAAAGGACCGTGTGGAACAGATTATGGCACTGATGCAGGAGTGTGACCAGATCATCCATGCAGGTGACCCGGATGATGAGGGACAGTTTCTGATTGACGAAATTCTGGATTACGCACAAAATGAAAAGCCGGTCAAACGGGTATATATCAATGACAATACGCCGGCAAATATCAAAAAGGCCTTTCATGATCTGATCGATAATGATGAAAAACTGCGTGCTGTGGGTAGAAGCGCCTATGCCCGTGCAGTTGCGGATTATGTAGTGGGAATCAATTATTCCCGCCTGTTTTCCCTGCTTTTGCGAAGAAAAGGCATGAGCGTGGGACGTGTGCAGAGTCCAACGCTGGGATTGATCGTCATGCGTGATGAGGCCATTGATCATCATGTGAAGCAGAAATATTATGAGCTGCATACCGGTGGACATATCGCAGAGCCCGATACATCCATCCGCTTTCAGCTGAAGCCGAAAAGTGATCTGCTGGATGATGGAAAGCATATTCTGCATCGCAATATCATGGAGGATATGGAACGTGATATCATGGCCAAGCCGGATCAGAAGGTGAAAATCGATGAGAAATTCATGGATGTGAAGCCGCCGCTGCCCTTTAACCTTGCGAAGCTGCAGGCACATATGAATGCCAGATATGGCTTTGATCTGAGCAAAACGGACCAGATTACCCAGACACTGCGTGACCGCTATCAGGCCATTACCTATAATCGAAGTGACTCTCAGTATTTAAAGGAAGAGCATTTTCAGGAGGCTGACAAGGTGCTGCCGCATGTCATGAGCAAGCTGAATGAGCAGTATCCGGTGGATTACAAGCTGCATTCCGAATGCTTTAACGACAAATATGTGACGGCACATCATGCCATTATTCCAACCATGTCGGATTTCAATATCGCGCAGCTGCTTCCGGATGAGCGAAGGGTGTATGAGGAAATCTGCCGGTACTACATCATGCAGTTTCTGCCGCCGATTCGTAAACGGCAGCTGAGTGCGATAATCAAAACGGAATATGGGGATTTGCGAGCGACCAGTACCTATGTGCTGGATGAGGGCTATAAGAAATATTTTACGCCGGAGAAGGAGGACAGCCAGGAGGAGGAAGAGGATGACAGCCGCTTCGATTTGCCGAAGGGCACCTATCCGATACAGCTGGTAAGCAGTGAACTACAGGAAAAGGAAACCAATCCGCCGAAGCGCTATACCCAAGCCAGTCTGATCCGGGATATGACCAGTATTGCCAAATATGTACAGGATAAGGAAATCAAGGATATTCTGAAGAAGAAGGATAAGGATAAAAAGGGAGAGAACGGATCGATCGGAACAAGTGCGACCCGCTCACAGATCGTGGAGACGCTGATCAAACGCCGGTATGTGGAAATGAAGGGGAAAAACATTATCTCTACTCAGCTGGGAAAGGACTTTTACCACCTGCTGCCGGAGGAGATCAAAAAGCCGGATCTGACCGCAAAATGGTGGGTGATTCAGGAGGATATCAAGGAAGGCAATGCCGATGTGAAAACCCTGGTGGACAGTGTGCTGGAAGCCTTTGTGCCGCATTTGAAAAAGGATTACTCCCATCTTCGTGTATCCGGTGAGGTGGAAATCGACGATGATCGCAAGGCGGTCGGTATCTGTCCTGTCTGTGGGAATAAAATTGTTGAAAACAGCAAGGGCTTTGGCTGTGTGAATTATCGCAACGGCTGTAAATTCGCTTTGTGGAAGGAGGACCGTTTTTTTCAGTCGATTGAAAAAGAGGTAACCCTACCCATGGCGGAAAAGCTGTTGAAGGATAAATATTGCCTGGTGAAGCTGAAAGAGGGCGAGCAGGAAATCATTAAGGTGCTGCAGCTGGGTGTCAGAAACGGACGGGCAGTCTACCGTCTGGTGGATGTGCCGAAAAAGGATACGTCCGCAAAACAGTCCGATGCAGAAGCAGCCCTTCATGCGGAGCAGAAGAAGACATAAAAAAATTCCCACAATCTCATAAAGAGAATGGGAATTTTTTTTCTTATACCATTGTATAAGTTCTACAGAGCCGAACAGATACTACTGTTCTTCGTAGTAGCATCCTTCTTCCTGTGAAGGAGGAAAACGTCTGCCCTTTTCAACGTCTACGTCACCGTACATTTCATTGCCATCTTTGTCATAGCATGTGTATTTGCCGGTTTTTTCGCAGTTCATTCCTGGGCGGTATTTCTTCTGTGCCATTTCTAACACCTCCTGATAGTAGTATGGGAAAAGCTTATGAATCTTATACATAAACATTGTTTTTTTATTGAAACTTGGTAAAATGAATGTAGATGGAGGATATGCGTATGAAAATTCTGGCTAGTGATTATGATGGGACTCTTCGAACAGAGGAGCTGGTTGATATAAATGATGTCCATGCGATACATGAATTTCGTGCAGCGGGAAACATGTTCGGTCTGGTTACGGGAAGAAGTATGGAGTCCATACAGACGGAGATTCAAAAAAATAAGATAGAATTTGATTTCATTGTGGCAAATAACGGCGGTGTGATCTATGACCGTGATTTTCAACGTCTGCAGGTGCTGTATATGGATTTCAACAAGGCGCTGGATATCATCGCATATATCAAAACCCTGGATTGTGTATCGTATGTTATCAATGACGGCTTCCACCGGTTTAAATTTTCCGTGGATGAGAATCAGATTGATCATAAATACGGCAATATGCCGGATACAAACGAGCATGAGGAGGAGGTATTGGACCGCGGGAAGATATCCCAGCTGGTTGTTTCCCTGAACGACACCATGCTTGCGGAGGAGATCAGTCATTACATCAATACGAACTTTAAGGGCTATGCTGTTGCCTATGTGAATGTGAACTGTGTGGATATCGTGCCGGAGGGTGTTTCCAAGGCAGAGGGACTGTATTTCATCGAACAGCATCTTGGTCTGGAGCATGATGCCATCTATGCCATCGGAGACTCCTTTAATGATATTCCCATGATTGAGGAATTTCACGGCTGTGCCATGATGCATGCAAGAAGTGCAATCGTGGAGCCGGCAGAGCATGTGTTTATCAGTATTGAGGAATGCATTGCATTTCTGATGAAGCTGTAACAAGAAGACAGCGGCAGGAGCTTTCTTTATATTATATATAAGACAATTGCTTGCATCTGAAAGGGCATCTCATATGCTCTTTTTTTGTGGACTATGGATGATGTTATAGGATTGATACTGTGCAATCTCTGCCTTTACAGCGTAAAAATATAGCAGGGGGAAGACGGTATGATCTGCATTTCTCAATTTGACAATAAAACTTGTACCTATGCTAAATACCCATATGTAGGTTATGAAAATGTATATGTAACTTTCCTAGTGGAATAGGAATGCATATATGCATGCATAGAGATGCTTCTGCCTTCACGATTCCTGTTGACTCTCCACTACCTTGTGGTACAATATAGATGAAGGAAGTACCTTGTGTCGTAAAGTAGAGGTGAGTCCATGTACGATAAAACACAGCTCATGCGAGGGAGTCTGGAGGGCTGTATCCTGAAAATCATTGAACAGCATATGACCTATGGCTATGAAATCCTCATGAATATGAAGGAAGCCGGCTGGATTGATGTCACAGAAGGAACGCTGTATCCGATTTTGCTGCGGCTGGAAAAGCTGCACTATATCCGTGCGGAAAAAAGGGATTCTCCACTGGGACCCAGGCGCAAATATTATCAGATCACAGCAGAAGGCCGCGTGTATCTTCGGGATTTTTATACGGAATGGAGTAAGCTGGCAAAAACGATCGACAAGCTGTTTGAAGGAGGTGTGAACGATGACCGGTAATGAATATAACGACAAAGCAAATCTCAACCATGAATACATGATCGTATATCAGGATATGCTGCGCTATCTGAGCAGTAAGGACATTTCCCTGCTGGTCGCAAGGGATATTCGAGACGATATTCTGGCTATGGCACTGGAAAGTCAAACGCGCGGACTCAAGGTAGAGGAGGCATTTGGCGATTATCAGAAATTTTGTGATGCCGTCTGTGCGAATGCGGTACAGGAAACACGGCTGGAAAAGCTGCTGCGCTGGTGGAGGCTGCTGTCCTCCCTTTTGGTATTGTGGGCGCTGCTTGATGTTATCGGAATCGGAATCGATGAGAGCGAATATGTGAAAAACGGTATGCTGTTTGTGTCATGGAAGACCATCATGTTTTATATCATGCTCATTCTAGGAAGCACTGTGCTAGTACAATGGCATAACCGGCGCAGCTTTCATCGTATTCTGGGCGCATGGTACACATATTTGATCGCATATGGCGTTTTAGCTGTGGGTTTCAAATTTGTTCTCTACCTACTCAGTTCCTGCTTTCATGTTTCCACAGGGATGCTTTCCATACCACTGTGGCTGCTTGCGCTTCTGGCGATTAGCTGTATTCTATCCTGGATTGCCTATCATTTTCTATTAGAAAAGCAGTTTCGTTTATATCGGGGGATGCAGGAGGAAGCGTAACGCTGCACAACCTCAAGCCATGCGTGAATTGCTGCATGTCAATATGTATGACAGCAGGAGTATGTATCCAAAGAAAAAAGGGTACGCTTTCTGGTGGATACGCAAAGCTTAAGGATCATAATAAATGGCGCCCGATAATCAGCGGTACCGTGTTTTGCAGCGGAGGGCTTCACAGAGGATCATAAGTTTTGGGGGTGTCCGATGCAGCAATCCACCGGGTGAGGCAGAAGGTAGCTGCAGGTTTTTCGGCGTTGCGCTTAGGGATTGTAAACTGTGTCTTTCTGAAGGTGTGCTACACCTTGGATTATGATGCTACAGAGCACTGTACCAGTTTCATGAGGGATGCAGTCCTCCTTGATGATTTTAAAGCAGTTTTTCCTACATGGTATAGGATACATCCTGTATCTGATACGGTATGCGATCGAGAGCGCCCTGTGTCTTTCTTACAGTCAGGAATATAAGGCGGCTGTATGATGGTGTCAGGTTGTGTCGAGGAAGTATGCATTCCGTATCAGATTTTTCTGTTTTTATTCCAGCTTCTTTTATATCAATAAAAAACGGGCCTTTCAGAACGGAAAATGCTTCTGAAAGGCTTAACCAACATCAGAAAACTATAGGTAGACGAAGCACTTTGTGCTATAATATAAAATACGAGAGGAGTGTTTTTATGCTCAATTATTTCACTTTGAACAATTTACGGGAATTGATTCAGCAGCTGCTGGACATTGCCTGTGTCTGGGCACTTGTCTATTACTGCCTGAAAATCGTGAAAAACAATTCGCGTACCATCCAGATATTCAAGGGGGTACTGCTCATAGTCATTATACGTTCCGCTGCCAGCTTTCTGGGACTTCACACCGTCGCAAATCTTGCGGATTCCATCATGAATTGGGGTGTGGTTGCGGTCATCATTATCTTCCAGCCGGAAATTCGTAGTATTCTGGAGAAAATCGGTAAAACCAATGTGTTTTCCCGTATTTCCACGCTGACGATCAATGAACGTGAAAATCTGGTGGATGAGCTGGTCAAGGCCTGTGCGGAAATGTCGAAGACTAAGACCGGTGCCCTGATATCCATCGAACAGGGACATTCTCTCAGTGACTATATCAAAACCGGGACACCGATGAATTCCGTTGTATCCAGCGAGCTGCTCTGTTCCATTTTCCAATACGGAACGCCGCTGCATGATGGTGCCGTGATCATTCAGGGTGTGAAAATCGCCTGTGCGGCTGCCTATTTTCCACCAACGACCAGAGAGCTTCCGACAAGCTACGGAGCAAGACATCGCGCTGCGGTGGGAATCAGCGAAATCACCGATTCCATCACCATTGTCGTGAGTGAGGAAACAGGTAATATTTCCATAGCGGAGGGTGGTAAGCTGACCGTAATTTCCGAAGCGAGTCTGCGGGAATTCTTAATGAATGTTGTCTGTAAGCAGCAAAGCACTGCCGTGCATGACAATCAGGAGGAGCCTGCCGAGCAGGTCAGCACACCGCCGCCTTACGACGGTAAGAAGCCGGGCGTATTTGCGCATTACTTTAAGGGGAAAAACAAGCGGACAAAGAAGGAAGCGGCAGACAAGCGTTATACAAAAAAGAAAAAGAGCGAAGAACAGGATAAGAAGGAAAAGGATGTTGTTGTCGTTGAACAGGAAGTGGATCGACTGCATATCGAGGACCTCACACAGAAACAGGATGAGAAGCTGGACGCCCTGTTTGAAAATATCGTAACCGACTCGGAGAAGAAGGAAGAATCGGCTGCGGAAGCGGATGAACCAAAGCCGAAGAAGCGAAAAACGGCAGTAAGGAAAAAGCCGGCTGCCGCTGTAAAAGAGGAATCACAAAAAGCGGCAGAGGAAACGAAGCCTGTGAAAAAAACACGCCGTAAGAAAAAAGCAGAACCGAAGAAGGAGCCGCCGAAAGAGCAAACAGGGAAAACCATTATGACGAATATGGCAAGTGATCTGTTTAATGATGTTATTGAACCTGAGGCGATCGTTCTGCATTATGTGAAAGCGGATGAGGATGAAGAAACTCCTGAGAAAGCTAAAGAAAGGAGAGATTCCTAATGGCAAAGAAAAAAAAGAAAACACAATTAAGCTCGGAAGGTAAGACCGAACTGGCCAAGGCGATTGCCGAAAAGAGTCAGACGTTTGCCAGAACCTATGCAAATGTGGAAATCAAGGTCGGCAAGTTCTTTCGCTGGATCAGCGGATGGCTGGATAAGCTGCTGTTTAATCAGAAGCACGGCAAGGTCGTTGCGCTGATACTGGCTATTTTGTTTTACGTGACCTTTAATTCCCAGGGGGCGAACTTTCTCGAGAATGTGAAGAGTGCTGAGGATCTGGGCGAATTTCCGGTATCTCAGGTCTTATCGAATCAGGCCTATGAGGTAAGCGGTCTGCCGGAGACGGTCAAGGTGCGCATCATCGGAGATCTGACGGATATCAAGAGCGTTAAACAGCAGAAGAATTTCAAGGTGATAGCGAATATGACCGATCTGACCGAGGGCACGCATGAGGTGAAGCTGACAACGGAGGCGATGCCTGCGCGTGTGGAGGTTGTGCTGGAGCCTTCCACCGTCGTTGTTACGATAAAAAAGAAATCCATACGGCGTTTTACCGTCGGCTATGACTTCGTCAACCGCCAGCAGATGGATTCCATATATGACCTGGGGGAACCGCAGCTGCAGCAGGGTGAGGTTCTGGTTCGCTCCGATAGCGATACCCTGGATAAAATTGCATTTGTAAAAGCACTGATCAAGGTGGATAAGGATGTGAAAACAGATTTTGAAACCAAAGCGAACATCGTTGCATATGATGCAGATGGAAACCTTATGAAGGTGGACATTATACCGGATACACTGAAAGCCAGTGTCAAGGTAACCAAACCAAGCAAAGACGTACCGATCACACTGAATCCAACCGGTGTGATTCCAAATGATAAATCAATAGAATCCTATAAGCTGGATAAGGATCATGTGACAATCTATGCGAAGCAGTCTGTGCTCGATAACATTAACGAGATACCGATTACCATACCGGCCTCTACACTGACGAGCGATCGTGAGATTTCCATGCCGATCATTATGCCGAACGGTGTAACGAAGATTTCCAGCAATATTGCCAACATCTCCATCAAGCTGACGGATACGAAGGAGCGGGTCATCAGGGATGTGCCGATTGCCTTTAAAAACAGCATTGACGGACTGAATTTCACGGTTGCGCAGGGAAGCTCCTCCAGTGTAGATGTAACGGTCAAGGGAGCGAAGGATATCATCAGCAAAATCAAGAAAGAGGAGCTGCAGGTGTATGTCGATCTTTCAAAGATTGAGAAGGCAGGTACGTATGAACAGCCTTTGATCGTAGAGGGCAAGAACAAGCTGGCAACCTACGTATTGAAGAATGGTAGTGTTAAGGTGACTGCGACAGGCAGTGTAGCCGACGAATAGGAAAGGATGAGTAACACATATGGGAAAATATTTTGGAACAGATGGTGCCAGAGGACGCGCCAATGATACGCTGACACTGGATATGGCGGTAAAAATCGGACAGTACCTGGGATGGTACTATGGAAAAAACCGTCATGCGAAAATTCTGATTGGAAAGGATACACGGCTTTCGAGCGATATGTTTGAAATGGGTCTGGCAGCTGGTGCCACATCCTGCGGAGCAAGTGTATATCTGCTGGGAGTCTGCCCGACTCCTGCGGTTTCCTATCTGATTCAGAAGGAGCATTTCGACTGTGGAATCATGGTTTCCGCCAGTCATAATCCATTCCATGACAACGGTATTAAGCTGTTTAATGGAGACGGCTGTAAAATGAATCCGGAGATTGAGGTGGAGGTTGAGAAATATATCGACAACGAAGTGTCAATCGAAGTTGCACACAATGAGAAAATCGGAAGTGTGATCGAATGGGAGGAAGGTCTGGAGCTGTACGAATCCTGGCTGAAGGAAATTGTTCCGATGGATCTTTCCGGCATGAACATTCTGCTGGACCTTGCCAACGGAAGTGCAACAAGCTGTGCTGCGGAAACCTTAAGCGAGCTGGGGGCAACCGTTGAGGTGATTCATTCTGCGCCAAACGGTATCAATATCAATACCAAATGCGGTTCCACACATCCCGAGGAGCTGCAGAGTATGATGAAGGAAGGCAATTACCATGTCGGCTTTGCCTTTGACGGAGATGCGGATCGTCTGATTGCTGTTGATGAGGACGGAAACCTGATTGATGGCGACCACACGATGTATATCTGCGGATGCTATATGTACGATAAGGGAATTCTGCACGATGATGTCGTTGTGACCACGGTGATGAGCAACCTTGGTCTGTATCACGCACTGAAGGCCAAGGGGCTGAAATATGAGCAGACGGCTGTCGGTGACAAATATGTGTTTGAATGTATGAAGGAGCATGACTATTCCATCGGCGGTGAGCAGAGCGGACATATCATCTTTCATGCTCATGCGAATACAGGAGACGGTCTTCTGACTGCGATGAAGCTGCTGGAAATTATGGTGGATACAAAGAAATCCCTGAAGGAGCTGTGTGCAGATCTGTTTATCTATCCGCAGCTGCTGATCAATACGCCGGTACATGACAAGCATGCCGCTCTGGAGGATAAGGAACTGCTTGCGGCAGTGGATGCAGTAGCGCAGGAGCTTGGTGACGAGGGAAGAATCCTTGTTCGTCCTAGTGGGACAGAACCGCTGGTGCGCGTTATGGTGGAAGCCAAAACCGATGCACTGTGTGCGGAATATGTAAACCGTATTGTGGATTTCATTAAAGAAAAAGGACTATAACATATTGTGTGAAAGGCTCTTCCCTTTGGGGGAGTCTTTTTACGTTTCCCGGGAAATGTCGAGAAATGTCGGAAATTGAGTGGAAACACAGCGGCAAATGTGAGAAATCCATGTGAAAAGCAGCTACTTTGAAAAATAGCTTTTTTTTTCACATAATTTAGTCTAAAATAGGGGTATGAGGTGATGTTAATGAAGAAAGTAATCTGCGTTGTCGAGGATGAAAAGGCCATCAACGACCTGGTGAATCAGTATTTAAAAAAGGAAGGCTATGAAGTACGTTCTTATTATACATATGAAGAAGCAAGTGCGCATGTAATGGATGATGATGTGCATTTATGGATTCTGGATATCATGCTGGATGACAAGAGCGGTTTTGATCTGATTGAGGAAATCCGCCTTCAGGGGAGGGATATCCCTGTTATTTTCATGTCTGCCAGAGATAAGGAATTTGACCGTATCATCGGTTTGGAAAAAGGAAGCGATGACTATATCACGAAGCCCTTTTCCCCAAAGGAGCTGGTGCTGCGCGTAAACAATGTCATCAAGCGCGTCTATAAGGATGACAACAACCGGATTATGGTGGACGGCTATGAGCTGGATGAGGAACAGCGCAAGGTGTTTGATCACGGTGTGGAAATCGATCTGACAACCAAGGAATTTGATCTGCTGATGCTGTTTATCAAAAACAAGGGAATGGCGTTCAACCGGGATAAGATTCTGACCAGTGTATGGGAGGAAAATTATTTCGGAAGTGACCGTGTTGTGGATGATACGCTGCGAAGACTGCGTAAGAAGCTTCCGAATCTGAACATTCATACCATTTACGGTTACGGATACCGTTTAGGATAATGAAGCGTTTTAATGAATTTGTCAAGCGGCTGTCACTGACACAGCAGCTGTTTGCCCTAATCTTTTTCTTTGTCACATTTTTTGCGGTCTTCTTCTTTGTCTACATCAACGGCAATGTGACCACCGTGATACGTGAACAGATGTATGGTACTCTGGATTCGACGCTGCAAAGCTGGGCTATGAGTGATAGTACCAATGATGAACAGCGCCAGCTGATCAACTCCGCAGCCGGTATCGATATTTTTATGGTGCGGGTGGATAAGACGCTGGATGGTGCCACGCATGTTACGCTGGCAGGTAAAAACACCTCGGATATGGATTTGAACAGCTCCGAATGGAAAGCCATTGCACAGGACATTCTGAGTATCAATGCCCGTTATACGGCAGGCGATAAGATTCATCACGGAATCGTGAAGAAGGTCAGCGGAGATCGGGATTCCTACTACAGCATTTACAAGGTGGCAGATGACCAGCTGCTGGTTAGCAAGATGTACAGCGACAATATGGGCAAGCTGGAGAACTCACTGATTAACAGCGTTGTCTATATCACGGTGATAGTTGTCGGCTTCTTCTTCATCATTATGATGATGTGGGTACTGACGCTGATTCACCCCCTGAATCAGATACGAAACTATATCGAACGTGTCAAGCTTGGCAAGGATGCGGACCTGCGTGTAAACCGGCGGGATGAGATCGGTGAACTGGCGGATGCACTTGTAAGCATGCGGGAAGAGCTGCGCAAGCAGGAAAAGACGAAGGAAGAAATGATTCACAATATTTCCCATGACCTGAAAACACCGATTGCGACGATCAAAAGCTACGGCGAAAGTATTAAGGACGGTATTTATCCGTATGATACACTGGAGAAAAGCGTCGATGTTATTATTGAAAATGCCGACCGGCTGGAACAGAAGGTACATTCCCTGCTGTTCATGAACCGCGTGGAATATCTGATTTCTCAGGATTGTGAGGGAATCGGCTCCAATATGGAGGAAATCGTGGAAACGGTTGTGCAGAACACCAGATTCATCCGCTCGGATATTCAGATCCTGACAAATCTGGAGGAGGTTTACTTTGATGGACTGGCAGAGCCGTGGCGCGTAGTCGTGGAGAATATTATTGAAAATGCATTGCGGTATGCGAAAACAACGATTGATATCCATCTGAGTGAGGAAGAGGGTCTGACCATTTCCAATGACGGACCTTGTATGGATGAGGATCGCCTGAAGGTGCTGTTTAAGCCGTATGAGATGGGAAAGGGCGGAAAATTCGGTCTGGGTCTGTCGATTGTGGCAAAGGTTGTCAGTGCCAATGGCTATGAGGTTGTCGGAGAGAATATGGCAGAGGGAGTTATCTTCCGTATTTACAAGCCGAAAAATCCGGTGAAAAAAGGACGGTAGAAACGCTCGGATACCATGTGCTTCAGTTTTCATGAGTAGGAAAGCTGGAAAATGTCTGTGATGATATCGAAGTTCTTACTCAATTGAGGGTAAATTTAAAACAGGGAGAATGTAACACTATTGTAATTATCAATAGAAGTTGAATTCTCCCTTTTCCAACACCTAAAGTAAGAAGGAACCCATATCGGCGCAGACCTTCTTGGTTGTTATCCGTACAATGGAATACCCGACTCTTGTCTACTCATGCTTTGTACAGGAGGCTGCCTGTGCTTTCCATTCATATGCATGCCGCGCCTGTTTTTTTATTGTGGCTGCTTTGGCTCTTGGACTTTATCATGAGGGTGAGGTCTTCAAGGTAAACAGATATGCAGCACGTTATCCATCATACCGCTGTATGTATCAACAGCAAGTTGCCCAGGGCATAAAAAAACCGCAGTTTCCTGCGGTTAGTAATCATGCACATTCTGTAGAATGTCCTGTGCCTTGCGGCAGATCAGTCTGGTGCCGTCGCTAAACCCTTCCTCTCGATTCTCTAGTGTTTGAATGAGGATGCCACGAAGCTCGCTTATACGTGACTGATACTCCTCATCCAGGATGGCGTTGTGTGTTTCCTGCGGATCCCGGCTCAGGTCAAAATACTGTTCCTCGCCTGTTTCACTGTACCAGATAAATTTATCCTGTTGAGTGACGATATAATGATTGGAGAGCTTATCGTGAAAGCTGTGTTCTCCGTGCAGATAGCTTCGCACAGATTCGGCTTCCTGCAGGATACAGCCTTTCAAAGAGCATCCATCCACCGTATCAGGGATTTGCAGCCCGCACAGATCCAGCAGCGTCGGCATGACATCGCGCAGCTCCGTAATGCCATTGATAGTATGTGGTACGATATCCGCTATATGCTTACCGATATGCACAAGGAACGGAATATGGGTGCTTCCTTCATATGGAAAGACCTTGCGCCATAAATTATGGTCAAACAGCATCTCTCCGTGATCACTGGTAAACAGGATGATGGTATCGTCATAGACGCCGTCTTCCTTCAGCGTAGTCAGGATGCGGCCCAGCTGATGGTCGACATGGGTGATTGCCGCATAGTAGCCGGCCATGGCATCCTTTCGCATAGCAGCATCACAGCAGCCGTATATGGAGTCTGAAATTCTGCCAGCCGCACCTGCTCCGTTTTGCGGATCCCAGTCACCGCTAGCCGGTGAGCGCAGCTCTTTATCCTTATACATATCAAAATATGCTTTAGGAGGATCTAATGGCTGATGCGGACGAACAAAGGAGGACATGAGGAAAAACGGCCGGGTGCGATCCCGTGTTTTTAAAAAGCGAATACTTTTATCTGCAACCCAGTTGGTCGGATGCAGGCGCTCTTCATAAATCCAGGGATGCGTTACCCAGGAATTGCATTCCGCTCCGCTGGTATTGATGTCTGCATCTTCTCCCAGCACATTGCGCAGATCCTGCAAATAATCATCACTGACATCCTGATGCATCCAGTGCGGGATATTCAGGCTGCGATAACAGCCCAGATAACCGTCGTGGAGCTGCAGATTCTGAAAGCCGCAGGTCAGTCTTGGAGGATGTACATGCATCTTGCCTATGCACTGCGTCTGATAGCCGCTGTTTGAAAATTCCTCAGCCATATAATGCTGATAACGCCACTCCACCTCGTCAAGATAACCGACGCGTCCATGCCGCTTTTGACTTCTTCCCGTCATCAGGGCGGCCCGTGCGGGGATACAGCTTGGCGTGGCTGAATAAGCATGGGAGAAAAAGACACCATCCGCAGCCAGGGAGTCCAGATAAGGGGTTTTAACATCCGGATGGTTCGCAAAGGATAAAGCATCCCCGCGAAACTGATCACAGACAATCAATAGTACGTTCACATTCTGTTTCATAATTTCACCTTCTAACGTTCATTATATAGGAAAGAGTGGAAAAAGGAAATGTGTAACGTTCTTTGTGGCAATTATATGAAAAAACTGGACAAGAAACCTGCAGGTTGAAAAAGGTATCCTCTGCGGATACCGTATGATAATACTATGAAACAGGATGAATTTTTGAAATGGCGCCTTTGATAACATCACAGAGAGTAAAGCCGGCGTACACCATGGTCAATCCCCGAGCAAAGTCACTGACCAGAAGGATGGAGAATACCGGGAGAAGCTGATTCCCACTGAAAAAGCTGTAAACGTACGAGCCGAAAAGAATGAGGTTTACAAGCTCAATTCCATAGCGTATACGGGGCTGTATCGCTTGATAACAGTGATACAGGAGGAATACGGAGATACCAGTCAGAAGAAATACAGTGCTGAAGACGAGATAGTACTCGGTGAAATCATATGTTTGCATCATGTTCTTATAGGCGGTATGAATAGGATATTGAGATAACAGCATCAGATACGGATATAGAAGATAATAGAGATAGCTGGCGTACTTCATGAAAATCCCTCCTCTCTATCTATAGTATAGCACGATTTTGACACAAAAATAAAAAATGGGAAAAATGGAAACCGGAGGGTGTGGAATGTCGTGCGAAAAAGCGGCTATGCTTCTGTGCAGCCTGCTGACTGTATGTTTTCTGACAAACAATTTGTCACCTGATTTCTGATTGTTGCTAGCCTGCTCTTTCATCATGTACAGCTATTTTATAAGTACTGACTTCATATACAGCATCAATAAAAAGGAATTTAATTTATATGTAGTTCTTGTAAATTGGTATTTCTTGTTAAAATTTCTTGTATTTTTGTTTGTATCGAAGAATAACTGTATGAATACTATTTATTTTCTTCGATTTATCTTATATAATGATGGTTGTCTTTGAATGTAAAGAAATGTAAAAAACGTGATTTCTGAAAAGATTTACAGTTTCTTGCATTTTATTGTTTGAAAAGCAATATCTATAAAAAACAGAACAATATATGCATTGCATAAAACGCTTACATTCAGTAATATTTAGGTATGGAAAACATATCCAGATGAAGGAGGAAATTCATTATGAAAAAAATGGTAGCACTTGCTTGTGTAGGGTTAATGGCCGCAAGCGTTGTTACAGGCTGCAGCAGCAAGAAGGATGATGCATCTTCTGGCAGTGACGGCGAAAAACGTATCGTTAAATTTGATGCGTTCTCTGGAGGAAACGGTGAAGAAGTTTGGAAGGAAATGGCGAAGGCATTCGAAGCAAAAAATAAAGATGTCAAGATTGAGCTTCGTTTTGAGAAGGACTTACCAGCAGTTCTGAACAAGGAAAACAGCAAAGGGGAATATTCCGATATCGTTTATTACAACCTGGGACAGCAGAGCCAGTTTACAGAAACTCAGCTGAACAGCAAGAAGGTGGAAGACATCTCTGATGTATTCGCAGATGAAAATGTTAAGAAAAACATCAATCCGGATTTCGTAAACAACCCGGTATCTCAGTTCTATGGTGACGGCAAAAACTATCTGGCACCAATCATGTATACACCTGGTGGTTTATATTACAATGCAAACCTGGTTGGCGAAGGAAAGAAATATGAAATTCCTCAGACCTGGGATGATATGTTCAAGCTTGGTGACCAGCTGAAAGAAGAAGGCAAGATTTCTCTGTTTACCTATGCACAGGCAGGATATCTGGATAACACAATCCTTTCTGTTATTCAGGAAGCCGGCGGACAGGAGCTGCTGAGTAAGTTATTAAACTATGATGCTGAGGCTTGGAACTCAAAAGAAGGTAAGATGGTTACCGATACGATTGGACGTCTTGTAAAAGATTACATGGAACCAAATACGGTTGCGAATGCAAACGTAAAAGACGGATTCACAAAGAACCAGCAGGCTGTTATCGACGGTAAGGCTCTGTTTATGCCAAACGGAAGCTGGGTAGTTGCTGAAATGGAAGAAACAACTCCAAAAGACTTCAAATGGGGCGTAAGCGCAGTACCTGCACTGACAAAAGACGGAAAGAAAGCCATCACGACCTTTACAGAGCAGTGCTGGATTCCTTCTGAAGCTAAAAACAAGGATGACGCAAAAGCATTTCTGAAATTCATCTATTCTGAGGAAGGCGCAAACATCATGCTGAAATATAACTGTGTTGTACCTGTTAACGGTATTACAGATAAGCTGACAGGCGTTAACAAAGAACTGTACAATGTATACAATGACGAGAATGTTACTGCAGTTATCGGCGCATTTGCACCATTTGACTCTGCAGCTATCCCTGATGTAGACATGAAGAAGGTATTATGTTTCACAGCTGATGATATCAATACTGGTAAGACTACTGCTGAAAAGTGGAACAGTGAATTAGTGAAAACTTGGAAAACGATTAGTGAGCATCCAGTAAAATAAATTTGTGAGCATGATTTATTGAACTAGCAGTGAGCGAATCGCTCACTGCTTTTTAGAAAAGGAGGGTTAAGTAATGAATAAAAAGAAAGCACAGAGAAGATTTGTCTTTGCCTGTCTGGCACCGGCCGTTATTCTTGTGATTCTCTTTATGGTGATTCCTACCTTCAACGTATTCCGTTACTCTCTGTACGGGAAAACGGGAATCGTCGGCGATGCCCCGTTTGTAGGATTGAACAACTTTAAAATTTTATTTACCGATTCACGTTTTATTGAATCCATGCAGAACATGATTCTGATCATTGTGATGGTGACGCTGTTTACCGTCGTACTTGCTGTTCTGTTTGCGACCTTGCTGACAAGAGAAGAATTCAAAGGGAAAAACTTCTTCCGTGTCATCTTCTACATTCCTAATATTTTAAGTATTGTTGTTATTGCCGGTATCTTCTCGGCAATTTATGCACCGGATAACGGTCTGCTGAACAGCTTCCTTGAAATGATCGGACTCGGTATGCTGCAGAAGCAGTGGATGGGAGATTCCGGTATCATATTGTATTCCATCATCTTTGCACTGGTGTGGCAGGCAATCGGCTACTACATGGTTATGTATATGGCCAGCATGTCCTCCATTCCGGAAAATCTGTATGAGGCGGCTGCTCTGGAAGGGGCAGGAAAGGTAAAGCAGTTCTTCATGATCACATTACCGCTGATCTGGAACAATATCCGAACGACACTGACCTTCTTCGTTATTTCCACGATCAATCTAAGCTTCATGTTCATTCAGATCAATACGAATGGAGATCTTGGAAGTGAAGTACCGCTGAATTATATGTACAACAAGGCATTTGGAGGAAATTATTCCTATGGTATGGCAATCGGTGTCATCACCTTTATCTTCTCCTTCGCCCTGTCCGGTTTACTGAACAAAATCACAGAACGTGATGTTCTGGAATTCTAGGAGGTGTGAGCTATGAATAAGAAAAAAATGTCCTCTCATGCCTGGTATAAGATATTCGTCTACGTGGCGATGATCGTATTCGCCATCAGCATCATCGTTCCGGTTGCCTGGGTATTTCTGTCCAGTGTGAAATCACAGCTGGATCTGGTTGGCGATCCATGGTCCATGCCGACGCAGTTTCTCTGGAGTAACTTCGTTGATGCGATGGAAAAGGCCCGCATGGGAGAGTATTTCATCAATTCCGTATTTGTCACCGTGCTCGGTCTGATTTTCCTGCTGGTGCTGGCACTGCCTGCATCCTATGTTCTGGCAAGATATCCGTTCAAGGGCAAGAAGTTCTTCAATGCCCTGTTTATGGCAGGACTGTTTGTCAATGTAAACTATATTGTGCTGCCGATTTATCTGATGCTGTTTCAGGCGGATCAGCTGCTCGGTGTGGAGGTGTTCCTGAATAATAAGGTCATGCTGGCACTGGTGAATGCAGCTACCAGTCTTCCGTTCACGATTTATCTGCTGAGCGGCTACTTCAAGACGCTGCCGAAGGCGTATGAGGAAGCAGCACTGATTGACGGCTGCGGCTATTTTAAAACCATGACGAAAATCATGATTCCCATGGCCAGACCAAGTATCATCACCGTTATTCTGTTCCAGTTCCTGGCATTCTGGAATGAATATATCATGGCGTTCACCTTGATGGATAAGGACAATGCGACACTGGCTGTTGGATTAAAATTCCTGATGGCGGATCAGCGTTCACAGGCGAATTACGGTGTCATGTATGCCGGTCTTGTTATCGTTATGGTACCAACATTGATTCTGTACATCTGTGTACAGAAGAAACTGACCCAGGGTATGAGCCTTGGAGGTCTGAAAGATTAGGAGCTACACGACTATGAAAAAAACATTCGGCAGAGTAACATTGCCTGGAGAAAGCAATTTTCTGGAAGAAACAAAGGATTTGCTGGAACGCTGGGGTGCGGATGCGATCCGTGACAGCGACGGCACAAAGCTTGATGAAGGAATCCGGAATCTGGATGCAAAGATATATACCACGTATTTCGTAGCCAGAGGACATAATGAATTCGCTGAACAGCACATGGAGGAATGCCAGCAGATCTATCTGATGAGCGCATATACACTGGCAGCCGGTGAAGATGTTCGAATTGCATTTGCGGCGGAATACTTCGATCAGCAGGTTACACCGGATTATGACCATGATCCCAAGCAGTGGTGGGAGGTTATCGACCGTACCAGCGGAGCTGTGGTTGCAGCAGATGACTGGGAGCTGGATCAAAAGCATCATACGGTTATTGTGCATCATGCACAGCCGTTCCATGAATATACCGTCAGCTTTCTGGCCTATATCCTCTGGGATCCGACGCAGATGTATAATCACATCACCAATGACTGGGGTGACAAGCCTCATGAAATACCGTTTGATGTACGCAAGCCCTACAGCAGGGACTATGTTGTGGAATATTTGAAACACTGGCTGCAGGAGGAAGAAAACAAGCGCTGTGATATCGTACGATTCACAACCTTCTTCTATCACTTCACGTTGATTTTCAATCAGCATGCGAAGGAAAAATTCGTTGACTGGTGCGGCTATGGTGCCAGCGTATCGACAGAAGCGATACTGGCATTCGAACAGGAGTTGGGCTATCGCCTGCGTCCGGAGGTATTTGTCCAAAACGGTTATTATAACTCCACGTTCTGTGTTCCGACAAAGGAATACCGTGATTATATCGATTTTACACAGCGCTTCGTAAGCGAACGAGCAAAAGAGCTGGTGGATCTGGTGCATGAAGCCGGCAAGGAAGCAATGATGTTTCTCGGTGATAACTGGATCGGTACCGAGCCGTATGGCGCATATTTTCCTTCCATCGGTTTGGATGCCGTGGTCGGCAGTGTCGGCGGCGGTGCAACCCTTCGTCTGATTTCCGATATACCCGGTGTGAAATATCATGAAGGACGATTCCTTCCGTATTTCTTCCCGGATACCTTCCATGAAGGAAATGATCCGGTCATCGAAGCGGTGGACAACTGGCTGAGTGCCAGACGTGCCATCATGCGCAAGCCAATCGACCGTATCGGTTATGGCGGTTATCCAAGCCTTGCCTACAAGTTCCCGAAATTTGTGGAATACATCGAAAAGGTATGTGAGGAATTCCGTCAGATTTATGATATCGTCCATGAACAGACACCATACTGCGGATTGAAGGTAGCCATACTCAATCACTGGGGAGCGCTGCGCAGCTGGCATGCCTATATGGTGGCGCATGGTCTGTACTGCAAACAGATTTATTCCTATAACGGAATGCTGGAATCCTTGAGCGGAGCCAGTGTGGATGTTACCTTTATCAGCTTTGACGAGCTGCTGGAGCATGGCATTCCAGCGGATATTGATGTTATCATCAATGCGGGAGATGCAAATACGGCATTCTCCGGTGGAGATATATGGAAAAATGAAATGCTGGTTAGCATGCTGCGGGCATGGGTATACAGCGGACATGGTCTGGTTGGTATCGGAGAGCCGACAGCCTGTGAGCATGGCGGACGTTTCTTCCAGCTGGCAGATGCATTCGGTGTGGATAAGGAGCTTGGCTTCACACTGCATACGGACAAATATTTCCATACACCGGCAGACAGTCACTTCATAACAGAGGATGTTGTGGAGCCGCTGGATTTCGGTGAAGGAATGAAGAATATCTATGCGCTGTATGAGGATACGGAAATCATCGCATATAACGATGGCGAAGTGAACATGGCAGCCCATGCGTATGGAAAAGGACGCTGTGTATATATTGCAGGACTTCCATACAGCACCCAGAATACGAGAATCCTGCTGCGTGCCCTCTATTATGCGGCATGCAAGGAGGAAGCATTCAAGAAATGGTATGCGGACAACCTGTATTGTGAGGTTCACGCATATCCGCAGTCAAAGCAGTATGCGATTTTGAATAATACAAATGAAATCCAGGAAACCGGTGTGTATGACGGAGAAGGCAACTGCAAACATGTCACACTGCAGCCTGGGGAAATACGATGGATGGTGATGAAATAATGGAAACCAATATTGTGAAGAATATCATCATGGCAGTTCTGTTCTTTGTGTTCCTTGGCATGATCGTCATCGGACAGAAAACCGTTGGTTTGGGAAATCTGGGATTGGAGATTGCCGGACTGGCCGGACTGCTCGCAGAGCTGTATGTATACAATCGAAAGTACAAATAAGAAGGAGGAAGTAAAATGGCAGATTTATCATTAAGACATATAGATAAGATCTATGATAATAATGTACAGGCCGTTTTTGATTTCAATCTGGAAATCAAGGATAAGGAGTTCATTGTATTCGTAGGTCCGTCCGGATGTGGAAAATCAACAACTCTGCGTATGATTGCAGGACTGGAGGATATCTCCGCCGGGGAATTTTATATCGATGACAAGCTGATGAATGATGTAGAACCAAAGGATCGTGACATTGCCATGGTCTTCCAGTCCTACGCATTGTATCCGCATATGAGTGTTTATGATAATATGGCGTTTGGTCTGAAGCTGAAAAAGACGCCGAAGGAAGAAATCGACAAGCGTGTACGGGAAGCTGCCCGTATACTGGAAATTGAAGACTATCTGGATCGTAAGCCGAAAGCATTATCCGGCGGTCAGCGTCAGCGTGTTGCGCTGGGGCGTGCCATCGTCCGCAATGCGAAGGTTTTCCTGATGGATGAACCACTGTCCAATCTGGATGCGAAGCTGCGTGTACAGATGAGAAGTGAAATCATCAAGCTGCATGAGCGCATCAATGCGACAACGATCTATGTAACCCATGATCAGACAGAGGCGATGACCATGGCGGATCGCATTGTTGTGATGAAGGCCGGTTATATCCAGCAGATCGGTACACCAAAGGAAATTTACAACAATCCGAAGAATATGTTTGTTGCAGGATTCCTGGGGGCACCTGCGACCAACTTCCTGCAGGGAACCTATCAGGGAAATGCGTTTATCTGTAACGATCAGCGCATCGAAATGCCGGATATGTTCCACGAGGCTATGAAGCCGTATGACGGCAAAGAGGTTGTCATGGGTATCCGTCCGGAGGATCTGCATGGTGAAGGCATTGTTGCGGACACCTATCCTACCTCACATTTCATGTTCGATGTTGAGGTCAGTGAGCTGCTCGGTCATGAGTTTATCCTGCACGGACGCTTTGGAAAACAGCGTCTGGAGGCAAAGGTAGCGGCCCGCATTGAAGCAAGACCGCATGAGGATATTGAGCTGGCTATGGATCTTAGCAAGGTTCATTTCTTCGATAAGGAAACAGAAGAAACAATTATTTAGGTTCTTTCATCCCTTACGGGGTGCAGGCATTCCACATAGACGCCGTTCAGTGCAATCGTCCCTCCTCTTTCAGATACGTTGTACGGTGAAGCCTCCATATCATGCAGTATCTGGCAGCCGGATATCGTATGGTATGGCGGTGTATGGGAATGTATAAAGAATAGGAAAGAAAGATGCTTTCTTTCCTCATGGAAAGGAAATCGCTGCAAGACCGGTATTTCATCACAGGTATCGGTCTTTTTTTAGTTTTCCACCAAATGTGGAAAACAATGTGGGAAAGTGGAAAACTGCTTTATAGGCAGTATATATCGTGGTATTCTAATAGAAAGAAGGTGATGATGTGGAAAAGCTACCCCCGATAGCAAAGGTATATGAGGCATACAGTGCATTGGCAGATGACCGTATTGTAGTGAAGGAGCAGGAGGCGCTTGTTGACAGCAGCGATTATGCAAAGACGTATACTGTCAGATTTCATGATGATGAGGTTTCAAGCAATGACAATGCGACCGTTTGGCAGCATTATCCAGGCTATCCTATTCTGGCAGTATGGATGAAGCTGGGAATTCTTTCTGTGAACTGGAATATCCTACCTGCCTTTGCCGGAATCAACTGGAAAAAACGCAACACTGAGCATAAAAACCGTTATGAGGAAGTCATAGAAGAATTCCTTTCGGAATGTGAAGAGCAGGGCTATGCTTGCGAGGATATACGCAGCTGTATGCAGGAAACACTGGAAGCAGTTGCTAAGCTTTCTTATACGATAAAGGGCAACAGAGCCCCTATGATACGTAAATGAATGAAAACAGCAGCCGGTACATGACTGCTGTTTTTCTTTGTGATCTCTTCATGATTTGTATAGCGATGAAACAGCGCTAAATCAGATGAGATATCCAGTATTCGACATAGTAAAAAAAACAGCTGTTTCAGTTATCCTCATTCATAGGAAAGAACTACTTTTTCACTCGGAAGCATAGCAGCAGAAACAATAGGACAAGAACACCGTAAAAGCTTGATCATAATCGGAAGGAGGAGTATCTCGAAAAATTCGTTCGGCACCTCCTTTTCCTATTCAGTGTATAGTGTACAGTAGGTGGAAAGTCTCAGAACTGAATCTGGAAATAGTCTTAGCGCTAAAGTGGCATACTAGCCGTCCGAATACACAAAAAATCGGCATGTTTCTTCTTGACTTTACAGTTACTGGATACTTTAAGATGATTCTACACCTGATCGAATGAAGGATAAAGGAGAAGTGAACATCATGAACAAAACTGTCGATATTCGTAGATTTTACGAGGAGGATGCACTTGCTCTGGAGGATGTGATACGCAAAACCTGGAAATATGATGCATTCTGTTCTTCTGAAACAGCAGCCAGACTGGCACATGTATATTTGTACTCCTGTCTAGCCAATCAGACCTTCACTGCCGTGGCGATCGTTGACGGAAAGCCCTGTGGTATACATATACAGAAGCACCGCTGTCCGTTTTCCCTGAAGCTGCAAAGCCTTCTTGCTATTGTGCATCTGCTTATAACAAGAGAAGGCAGAGAAATCTGTTCCTTTTACGGGAAGATTCGGAATGTTGATCAGGTGCTGTTAGACGGTAGCGGGAAAACCTATGGTGGAGAATTGTCATTCTTCGTCCTGGATGAAGCTGTGCGTGGTCTGGGAATCGGCAAACAGCTCTATGCAGCTGCGCTTACTTATATGCGTCAGGAGAATATTCAAAGCTTTTATCTACTATATACAGACAGTAGCTGTAATTACGGCTTTTATGAGCACCGTGGAATGCAGCGAAGAGGAGAAATAGAGATGGTTGTGAAGCTGGCCGGACAACAGGCACCGATGAAGTTCTTCCTGTATGACATTACCTGCTAAAGGAAAAGACGATAAGAAAAGCCGTACAAAGCTGTGTGCCCTGTACAGTTTTATACCAATAATCTATATATTTTCCAATTCGATTTGCAGCTGCGTGATATATTCCTCCTGCACACGGGTCTCATGCGTATCGATAACGAAGAATTCCATAATATGGCGTCCAATGGCATATCCGTTTTCATCACAGTATTTCAGCATCCTTTTTAAATGCTCATGCGCTTTATCGCGTGCACCCTGATAATAAAGATTCAAATAGGTTCCGGCAGGCAGTGTGAATTCCCAGTCCTGCAGGGATTCCCCCGCAATGAAAACAGAGGAAGCGTGAATATGTTCACGATCAGATACATCCAGAAAGAAGCCGGTATTAAAATTTGCAATCGTATAAATGATTTTTTCGTATTCCTTTGATAGCTTCATCAGCTGATATTCCACATCATCATGAACAGCATCCGTTTTTAAGGCTACACATTTGCGCTGAGGCAGGCGCATCAGCTCTATCGCCTCCATCGGCAGCTGCTGACACGCTTTTAGTGACGCCTTGCGATGCAGAATATCAACCTTTAGCTGATAAAGCTCCTGAATCTTCTGATTGATGATGCGCTCTTCTTCCTCCATGAAGGAAAGACTGTTGGCGATGGTTCGGTTCTCCAGATAGTCCTGAATACTTTTCATGGAAAACCCCAGATTACGAAGATCGCGAATCACATTCAGACGATGAATATCACTGGTGGTATACTGGCGGTAGTTGTTTTTGTCCCGCATGGGATGAAGAATACCAAGCTCTTCATAATAACGCAGGGAATCCTGTCCGATGTTGTATAATTTTGAAATTTCATTGATTTTATAGTATGTTTTCATATTTACCTCTTGACTCTGGTATTATACCAGGGTTTATGATATCTATGCAAGTGAGGTTATAATATGAATCATAAAAAGCAGTTTTTTAAATTTGTAATTCCCAGCGTGGTATCCATGCTGGTCTTCAATCTGTATACGATGGTGGACGGTATTTACGTAGCTCGTTTTGTTGGCGAGCATGCACTTTCCGCAGTGAATATCTCCATGCCATATGTCAATTTCATCTTTGCATTTTCCATTCTCTTCTCTGTTGGAACGAGTACAGTTGTAGCCATCTTCCGTGGAGAAAACAATATGAAAAGCGCAAATGAAACATTCACGAGGAACACGATTTTTCTGACCGTCTGTGCCTTGATCATCACTTTGCTGGCGCTGGTATTTCAAAATGAACTTGCCCTGTTTCTGGGAGCCAGTGAAGTAACATTGCCCTATGTCCATGATTATCTTGGCGTGCTGATCTGGTTTACGTTTTTCTTTATCGTATCCTATTCCATGGAGGTGCTTGTCAAAACGGATGGATTCCCAAAGCTGGCAACTGCGGCTGTAACGGTTGGTGCGGTGACGAATATCGTCATGGACTATGTGCTGGTCGTGCATGTGGGGATGGGGATTCGGGGAGCAGCGATTGCGACCGGTCTGTCCCAGGTTTTGACATTTACCGTGTTTACCATTCATTTTCTTGGGAAAAGAGGGACGATTCACTGGTGTAAAACAACGATGGACTTATCGGTTTACAAGCGTATTATTCCCATCGGGACTGCGGATTTTATCACCGAGCTGTCTGCCGGTACGATTATTTTTCTGTTCAATCATGCAATTTTAAAGCATATCGGAGATAACGGAGTGGTGACCTATACTGTTATCACGTATATCTACAATATTGTCATGATGACCTTTACGGGAATATCACAGGGGATGCAGCCACTGGTCAGCTTTTACCGAGGGCGCCGGGAGGAAAACACCTGCCGTTTATTCCTGCGCTATGCCCTGTACTCCACGTTTGCGATGTCAATGCTGGCGCTGGCAATCTGTCTGTTTATGACACCGGCTCTTGTTTCGATTTTCATTGATGCATCACGAGCCGAGCTGTTCACCTATACTGTTCATGCCTTTCGCATTTATTCTCTGTGCTATCTGGTAATCGGCTATAATATCGTATGCAGCGGTTATTTTGCGGCTGTGGAGAAAAGCGGCTATTCCTTTACCATATCGCTGCTGCGCGGCTTTGTGCTGATTGCGGCATCCATATGGATCATGGGGGAGCTGTTTCAGGGTGAAGGAATCTGGTATGCAACGCTTGTATGTGAAAGCAGTACACTGGTGGTCAGTATATGGTGTATGCTGCGCAGCCAGAAAAAGGCACAGATACATGGGGAACAGGCACTGCAACAGATATAGGAAGGATTTGAAAGTCAGAAAGAGCCTTCGCACAGGCTATTCGCAGTTAACCCTGCAATATTCTAAAAAAAACAGCTTCCTACCAGTTATGAGCAAAAAAAGGTATTCCAGCCGATTGACAATAGAGCGGAATACCCTTTTTTCATAGATATCTGTATTGCTATGTAAATCATTCTTTTTCTTTCTTCGTTTTACAGCACTGCACAGACACAATATCCTCTGATCGCTTTACCACCTTATAAGTATACATTTCTTGCTATGCTTGACTCTTCGTAGAAATTGATGCATACGGTATTCATATCTCATCAGAGAATGAAAAAATTATAGGAACCTAGAAAAAGGTGAGCTCTATCAAAGAGAAGGTGTACGGGATAATGGATGTTTGATTTCTGCCTCGTATAACGCCTCCCTTATAATAGATACCGAGGCAGCCCCTGTTTCTGGGAAATCCGCATCAAAGGCTTCCACGGAAATCGTGTTATCATATCCCACGGATTGCAGAAATACACAGAGATCTTTTACATAGGGTAAATCCTTTTCAAATAAGAAATATCGTTGCAGTCCTTGATCCCAAGAATTGATATGAACATGTCTTATTTCATCAAAGCACATACGGCTGTCTGCATACTGTTCACCGGCGTTTATCGCATGATATACATCATATACCAGCTTCAGATTTGGTGAATGGATATGCTGTACAGTTTGATAGCACTCCTGCGTATGATTACCAAAATTACATTCTTTCGGATGCAGCGCTTCATACAATATCGTGATATCATAGGAGCTTGCTTTCCTAGCCGCCGTATATAGAAAATATTCCATTTCCCGTGTTGCAAGCCCATAATCATACTCCGATGGTATCATTCTGGCTTTTGGAGCGCCGATACCGATGTTTTTTATATGAAGCTGTGAGGCTCTTTCCAATAATATATCCAAATAAGCACTCCAGACCTCCTCCTGTGCGGATGGGCCAATCAAGGGCGTCTGCTCATCTGCAAAAGCACTGAGGCCCAATACCGGAATACCCGGATGCAAAATTTCCTTACGTTTTAGTTTCCATAGCTCCGTATCCATTTTCATAATTTCTTTTGCGGATAATTCAACATAATCGTATCCGAATTCCTTTGCCAGGGGTATGTCCTTTGTGGCAATACAGCAGCCTATGTTCATACGGTGCTCCTCCTTATGCAATGATGAGCTGTGTGCTGCCAGCTGCGCAGTATTCTACAAAATGCTTTGGTACAGATCCGGATGTGATAATTTTATCGAAGTCCTCGATATTGGCGAAGGTTCTTAAGGAAGTTCGATCAAATTTGGATGAATCGGTCAGTAGAAAATTCTCCTGACTTCTTTTCATCATGCTTGTTTTAATAATTGTTTCCGCATTATCCGGATTTGTAGCACCACCCTGTATGGTTAATCCGGTTGTGGCTAGAAAAGCTTTATTTACATTTAAAGAATTCAGATAATCCCAGTCATACACGTTTATGAGGGAACAGGAAGAATGCTTCAATCTTGATCCTACAACAATCAAGTCCCAGTTCACGACCTCGATCACCTTTGTAATAACATAGATGTTGTTTGTAACGATTGTTAAATGAAAATCCCTGTGCAGATAATCTGTCAACAAGGAAGTGGTGGATCCTGAATCAATGTACAGCAGGTCATTATCATTCACCAGTGCTGCAGCGTATTTCGCAATTCTTTGCTTTTCCTCGATATGTGAGGCGATTCTGCTTTGAAAGGTGCTGTCCTTTTTCCTAGCCAGGCTGACGCCGCCATAAAATTTCTTAACCAGGTTTTCCTCTGCTAATTCATTGATATCTCTTCGTGCAGTATTCATCGATATAGCAAATTTATCAGCTATATCCTTTAATGTTCGGTAATCTGTATCACTTAAATACTCTATAATCTCTTTTTTTCTTTGGCTGTTTATCATATGCAATCCTTCCCTCCAGCTTATAAATGATATAAATTTATGCATTTGCTGAGTATATTATATCAAACCGATATGAAAATAACAACAATTTACCTATAAAATAACCAAATTCATTCTTCATAATACCAATTTATCCAAAATATGAAAATAAAAAATAACAAAAATAACAATAAAATACTAAAAATATGTTGAAATTGTTGTTAAGTTGTGGTTATATAGATGTATAAAGTGGACGAGAGGTGATGAAATGAAAAGGATTTTATTAACGTCGCATGGCAGATTAGCTTCCGGATTAAAGGATACCTTGGAGTTTTTCCTGGGACAATCAGAAATGATTGCTGCGGTAGATGCTTATGTAGACACTTCCAGTGATTATCTGCAACAGCTCCAGAGGTTTGTGGATTCTGCAGAAGTGGGGAAAGCGATCATATTCACGGATATCTATGGAGGAAGTGTGAATCAGCAGGTTAGTGCAATGGTAATGGAAAGCGAAAAGGATATTCCGATTGTTACCGGTATGAATCTGCCGATTGTTTTATCAGCGGCTATGACCGATGATAGTTTAACTGCTGAACGGATGGAAAGCATGCTGAAGGAATGTCAGTTGCAGCTTGTGAAGATGTCCTCATGCGAGACAAAGGAAGGTGATGAGGATGAATTCTTCGCATGAGACAAAGCTGCATCTGCTATTTCGTATGAAAGGGGAAATCTATCAGGAAGCTGATCTGAACATCTGTTTGAAGAACTTAAAGCTGCAGGAAACTGATTTGGTAATCACGAGTAATTCCCAGATGAAAAAAATCAAAGAGACAAATGCATTGGGAAAGGCTGTTCTTCTGAATATGGATGCGTACGGTACGAAGGAGCCTAAAGAGGAATGGGTGGATGACATATTAAAAGTAGCAAATGCGTATCCATATGAGCGAATAATCGCAATCGGCGGTGGTACTGTGATTGATGTTTCAAAGCTTTGTGTATTCGGTGATGGCCGATCCGTACAGGAATTGTACAGCGATAAAAGAGAAGTACGCAAAACGCGGGAGCTGATTGCTTTGCCGACAACCTGTGGAACCGGAAGTGAGGTAACCAATGTTTCCGTTGTGGAATTTCCTTCCCTGCACAGTAAGCTTGGACTGCAGATGGATGCACTGTTCCCGGATAAAGCGATTCTGATTGGAGAACTGCTGACCTCGCTGCCGTATAAGACATTTGCACTCACATCCATCGATGCATTGGCACATGCGATTGAGGCTTTGCTTTCACCCAAGGCAAACCCCTATACAGATATGTATGCTAGAAGTGCGATTTCAGGTATTGTGGAAAATCTGCAGGAGACACGAAAAACAAAGAAGCTCCCTCAGGATATGCAGAAAAGTCTGATCTGTGCCAATATGGCGGGAGTCGCTTTCAGTATAGCGGGATGTGCCACCATGCATGCACTGTCCTTTCCTTTGGGTGCAAACTGTCAGCTTGCCCATGGAGAAGCAGTCTATGCCGTATTTGCACAGACTCTGCAATACTATCAAAAAAAGAATATACCACTATACAAGCTTGAAAATGCTTTGAAGGATCTGCCAGCAGATATTTCTTCTGTTTCAGGACTACAAAAGTTGTTATCTGAAATCTATCCATGTCCGGATTTCAAAGCATTGGGGATCGATGAGGGGATTTGTGACACATGGGCAGTCAGCGTGTATGAAAAGCAACAGCGGCTGCTTGTCAATTCACCCTGCGTATTAAACAGCAATGATTTAGCAGCGATTTATAAAAGCTGCATCTAAGGAGGAACGTATGATAATTCAAATTCGAGTAGATGATCGTTTGATTCATGGGCAGATAGCAGTCGTATGGTCAAAGCATTTCGCTACCAAGCATCTGGTAGTGGCAAATGATCAGGCGGCAAAAAACGAGGTACAGCAGATGACATTGAAAATGGCAACTCCAAATGGCGTGAAGGTTTTGATTCGCAGTGTTGATGATGCCATCAAGGTGTTTAATAATCCCAAATCTGAGACTGTTAAGATGTTTGTCTTAACCAATAGTATTCAGGATGCTTTGAAAATCGCTACCAATTGCAAGGTGGAATCGATAAATGTAGCGAATGTCGGACGCTTCGAAGCAGCATCGGAAAAGAAGCAGCTGAATGCGGATGTCGGCTGTACACCAAAGGAATTGGAAGCATTGAAAGAAATCGCCAAGCTTGATATGGAAACCATTCACTGGGTTATACCGACAAATCCTAAAATCAGTGTGAAAAAGCTGCTGGAAAACAATTAAAGGAGGGAATTGAATATGTTAAACGTCGCTTTATTATCTGCATTGTCCTATTTCATCTGTTATGCCGGAAACTGGATGTTTGGTCAAAGCATGTCAGACAGACCAATCTTTATCGGGGCGGTTACAGGACTCTTGCTTGGGGATTTGCAACAGGGGCTGATTATCGGGGCAACACTGGAGGCTGTATTTATGGGGTCTGTCAATATCGGTGGACAGATATCAGCAGATCATTCTGCGGCAACCGTATTTGCGGTAGCCTTCGCAACCAACGCCACACTGGATCCGGAGGCAGCCTTGACGATTGCTGTACCTATCGGAATTCTGATGGGATTTGTAACGATGTTTGTAAATAATATTTTCCTGACTGTATTCACAACCTTGATGGATAAATGGGCACTCGAGGGAAATGAAAGAGGACTTCTCATCTACTTGAACTTTGGCGTCTGGCTGGCTAAAAATCTGTTCTTTGCTGCTATCGTATTCTTCGGTGTATATGTGGGCTACAATGCAGTTGAAGCATTTGTGGATTCCATTCCGGATGTTGTCATGACCGGCCTTACCGTTTGCGGACAGCTGCTTCCGGCAGTCGGTCTGGCCTTGCTGATGAAAATGATCTGGACAAAGGAAATCGGTATTTATTATCTGCTCGGCTTCGTTATGTTTATCTATATGAAGCTGCCAATCATCGCGATTGCAGTCATCGGTATTGTCATCGTGGTAGCGACAGCCATGCGTGATTTTGAAATCAATAGAATGAAACAGCACCCAATCGCATGTGCTGACACAAATGATTCAAATGAGGAACTGGAGGATTTCTTACAATGAAACTAACAAATAATTTATCAAGAGAAGATAAGAAAATGATCAACTCCATTTGCTGGCGCTCACTAAATGCACATTGTTCACGGGTAGGCGGGCAGGCCAGACAGATGGCAATCGGATTCTTGTGGCAGATTATGCCGGCACTGAACCGTTATTATAAAGATCAGCCGGAAAAGAAAAAAGAAGCACTTTACCGTCATGTTCAATTTTGTAATGTATCCAATGCTATCTATCCGTTCCTGGCAGGACTTGTCGCCTCCATGGAAAAAGAAAACAGTGAAGTAGATGACTTTGATACAAGCTCTATCGTCGCAATCAAAGCAGCGCTTATGGGGCCGCTGGCAGGAATCGGAGATTCCCTGCTGTTCAGTGTCGTACGTGTCATCGCGGCAGGAATTGGTATCAGCTTTGCATTGCAGGGTTCTATTCTTGGGCCGATTCTCTTCTTTCTGATTTATAACGGCTGTACGATGGCACTGCGCTTCTCTTTGGGATATGTCGGCTTTATCAGCGGTTCCAGCTTTATCACGAATATGTATCAGAATGGTACCCTAAAGATATTGACAAAATGCGCCGGTATACTTGGTCTGATTATGGTTGGCGCAATGACAGCATCTACTGTAAAATTTACAACAGCGATTTCCATTCCGATTCCTGGTGGAGAAGCGGTCGCATTACAGTCCTCCTTGGATACCTTATTTTTAGGACTTGTTCCACTCCTGCTGACGTTCGGTTGTAAAAAACTGCTTGATAAAAATGTAAATATCAACTGGATCATGGTCGGAATCTTTGTTCTTTCCCTTATGATGGCTGTGGTGCATATCGTTTAGACTTCAAAATGAAGTATTCATGACGGGAAAAGGAGGAAATCTATATGCGAAAGAAATTGACGATTTTGCACACCACCCTTGCGACAACCACTACGATACCCGCAATGATACGGGAGCTGTATCCAGATAAATTTGATATTGTGAACATGTTGGATGATTCTTTACTAAACGATATAAAGTGCAGCGGGAGAATGAGTGCATCCGTAATCGAGCGATTTATTCAATATACATGTATTGCGAAAAACAATGGAAGTGACGCGCTTTTACTGGCTTGTTCTTCTCTTGGCAAAGCAGCGGATATCGCCAGAGAGCTCCTGGATATACCGCTATATAAAATCGATGAGCCAATGGCGGATCAAGCGGTGAACTCAGGAAATAACATCCTCGTTCTGGGAACGGTGAAAAGTACGCTGGAGCCGACATCCGATTTGATTAGAAGCAAGCGGAAGTCACAGGAGCAAAGTGTCACCTGTATCCTGATACCCGATGTGTTTGAACTATATGAAATTGACAGAGAACGGCATGATCAAAAAATCGCAGAAGTGATACAGGAGCACTGGAATACATATGATGTGATCGTACTGGCGCAGGCAAGTATGGCGAATGCGATACAGTATATCACGCAGGGCAGAGAGAAAATAGTAACGAGTCTGCCATTGGGTCTTAAGCAGCTGCAGGAGATATGAGTAGGGAAAGCGAGGAGTCTGTATGGAGTATATAAATAAAAATAGCATCACCGTGGATGCACTTTGCGGACGTGGACTGATACGCGCAGTTGGTAAAAACAGCTGCTTTGACAGCGATAAAATGACAGTGGGATATGCGTTATACAAAAAAGAGTATGGCATCATGGAGCCGCATGCACATGCAGAGGAAACCGTGATCATCACAAAGTCGGTGAACGGGTATGTATCCTGGGGGAGTGATGCGCATCATTTGCAAAGAACCATTGCATTAGAGGAGGGGATGATTCTGCATATTCCGGAGAATGAGTGGCATGCTTTCCACTATGATGAAGGTGGATGCGTAGAAATCGTCTTTATATATGGCCAGGGTGATAACTGCAGGCCAGAGGATAACGAAAGGTAAGGGTGCTTATTATGTTAGTTACAATGAAAGAAATACTCGATCATGCAAAGAAAGGAGGCTATGGTGTTACTGCCCCCAATGTACAAAGTGAGGATACGGTAAGGGCTGTACTGGAGGTGGCTGAGGAATACCATGCGCCCATGATTGTAGATGTCAATGCGTTTATTCACACGGATCTTCCCTGGTTTATACATATGATACGAGACCTTGCGGAAAAGGTGTCAGTACCTGTCGCAATCAATCTGGATCATGGAAAATCCTATGAGGATATCATGCTCGGTATCAATTCCGGGTTTACATCTATCATGGTTGATCGTTCCAGCCTATCCTATGAAGAAAATGTGGAACAGACGAAGGAAGTCGTAAAAATGTGCAAACCGCTGGGAATCAGTGTAGAGGCCGAGCTGGGGCATGTCGGTATGGGAAACAATTATGCTGTAGACGGTGTCAATAATCTTACCGTTCCAAATGAAGCGGCAGATTTCATCAAGGAAACCGGTGTGGATTGTCTGGCAGTTGCCATAGGAACTGCACATGGACGTTACACAGGGACGCCACATATTGACTTCGAGCGATTAAAACAGCTCGTTGAAGCATGTGGAGATACACCGCTTGTTCTGCATGGCGGAAGTGGAACGGGGGATGAAAATCTCAGAAAAGCAGTTCAATCAGGAATTCAGAAGGTTAATCTGGCTACTGAGCTGATCGTTGCAGGAAAAGAGGAGCTGGAGGGCTTCATCAAGGATCCGAATTTTGATAAATGGAAGCTGATTCCTGCCTTCAAAAAAGGGTATAAGGATCGATTGGCTCATTATGTTGAATTATTTGATCAGGCTGGAAAGGCCTGGGGGTAAAGGAAGCGTACAGCAGTTCCCGTAGTATGGAAGTCGTTCCTGAACTGGGAACTGTTTCCTGTAAACGGGAAAGCATTTTCTTACCGAAAAAGGAGCTATATATGGAAACGAAAAATATAAAAATCGGTGTTATCGCTGACGATTTTACAGGTGCAGGGGACGCGGCCAGCTTTTTAGAAAAAAGCGGTGCTGAAACCATCATGTACAATGCAGTTCCAAACGAGCTGCAGGTATGTGATGCGGCTGTTATCGCTTTAAAAACAAGGAGCGTTACTCCCCATGCAGCTGTTGCGGAAGTAAAAAAGGCTGTTGATTTCCTAAAGGAAAACGGATGTGAACGAATATATTTCAAATACTGCTCAACCTTTGACTCCACTCCTCAGGGGAATATCGGAGTTGTAGCTGATTTCTTATTGGAATATCTGGCACAGCCCTTTACAATTCTATGCCCCTCCTTACCCGTGAATCAGCGCATAGTAAAGGATGGAAATTTGTACGTCAATGGTGAAAAATTAAGTGATAGTCCGTTGAAAAATCATCCCTTGAATCCAATGTGGGATTCCTATATCCCCAATCTGATGAAGCCGCAAAGCAAATACCCCTGCTTTATTATGCGGCAGAAGGAGCTTTGTGAGGGAGAATGGAAACAAACGATACATGCGTTGAAATGCAGATATGAGAGGTTTTATATCGTGCCGGATTATGAAACAGAGCAGGATGGAATACGGATAGCGGAAGCGTTTAAGGAGCTGCCTGTTCTTACCGGGGGATCCGGTCTGCTTCCCTATGTCTTAGAGAACGATGCTTTGCTGCATCCGGAAAAAAATCAGATACGGAAGCACGGGCGGACGATTCTGCTATGTGGAAGCTGCTCGGCTGCGACCAGATGTCAAATTGAGTATTTTCGAAAGCATCAAGGCTGCTGTTATCCTGTAAATGCAAACCGTGTGATGAATAAAGAGCTTACCGCCCAAGACATTCTGACATATGCAAACCAACAGGCACAGCCGGTGCTGATATACAGTGATGCGGTGGAACAGGATATGCGTGAGCTAAAAAAGGATGAAACCTTCGATCAAGCATCGAAGTGCATAGAACAGATCATGGGGGAGATAAGCAGTGCTGCTTTGTCGTTCGGATATGAACGTATCGTAGTTGCGGGCGGAGAAACCTCCGGGGCTGTCATACAGCAGCTGGGCTTTGATGGATTTCATATCGGAAAAAGTGTTGATCCCGGTGTTCCTGAACTGATTCCATTGAAGAATGAGCGCCTTACTCTTATTCTGAAATCTGGTAATTTCGGTGCTGAGGATTTCTTCATCAAGGCGATTGGAGGAAACACACATGAGTGAATTACAGGAAAAGCTGGATGCCGCTATCTGGAGTGCGCATACCTTGTTTCAAAAAGGACTGGTTAGCGGCTCAACAGGAAATATCAGCTTTCTCCATGAGCATCGTATGTATATTTCAAGGAGCGGAAGCTGCTTTGGAAGATTGCGACAGGAAGATTTCGCACAGGTGGATATGCAGGGAACAATTCTGTATGGAAAGCCAAGCAAGGAATATCCCATGCATTTGGCATTGTATCGGGAAAGCGAGGAATATAAGGCGGTGATTCACACACACAGCTTCTATGCTAGCGTACTGTCCTGTTATACAGATACAGAATCTCATGTCAAAAACCTGTTTGCATATACTCCTTATCTGTTTATGCAAACAAAAGGAAATATCCCATGTGTTGCGTATGCGCCGCCGGGAAGTGATGCACTGTTTTGTCATTTCAAGGATAAAACGAAGACAAAACCGAAGATATTGCTGTTGAAACATCACGGAATCGTGGCAGGAGCAGAAGATGTGTATCATGCGTTTGATCTTATTGAAGAAATGGAAAGCAGTGCCCATGTATATGCGATGCTGAAAAGCTGTCCGGATGAGGATATCGATTTCATACCTCATTAGCTTACGGGCATATATGGCTAACGCTTGGAAATTAGAGCAATTCATAGAAATGCTGCTTGGTGTTACAGGGGTAGCTCTGGGACTTTCATTCATGATGAAATCCGGTCTTGGACAAACTGCATTGACAGCCTTTCTGCAATGTATTTCACTTATCAGTGGTATGAAAAGCGGCACACTTCTTATGTGCTTTTATCTGCTATGTGTTTTATTGCAGCTGCTGATACAGCGGAAGGACTTTGATAAGCTTCAGGTTTTACAGCTACCGGTGTGCTGGATTCAGGGAATTATCATCAATCTCACCTGCTATGATATAGCGTTTCTTGCGGATATTCGCCCTGTATCGTATCCTATGCAATGGGTGTTTCTGGCAGTGGGGATGATCCTTGTGTCCTTTGGTGTTGCGCTTACCATGGCTGCTGATCTTGTGAAACAGCCGTTTGAACAGTTGATTGTCGTGATTTCAAAAAAATATAAAAAGCCCTTCAATTTTCTGCGCTGCGGTGCAGATGCTGTCTTCATCACCTGCAGTCTGCTGCTTGTTGCTGTGTTTTCCCTGGATTTTACAATGCTGCGCGAAGGTACCTGGATCAGTATGCTTGTTTTGGGGAATACCATGGCTGTCTCCTTTCCTCTCATGCAGAAATGCTCTATCTGTTACCGACGAAAGAATGAAAAAAAAGAGGTGAGCTTATAGAGCAGCAGTATGAGGAAAGCCGCAGCTATCCTGAATACAGAATTGTAGCTTAAAAACGGAACAATTAGGGCAAATTAGAAAAGGAAAAGGAGTATGCAAGGGACATCCCCTGTGAATACTCCTTTTTACGCGTAATCTGCTTGCAGATATAGACAGCTATTTTTCTACCTGCGCACAATTCAAATCCTCCAGCAGATAAAACAGCCGTACCTTGTCTTTTTCCGATAACTCAATTTTCGGGTTATACAGATAATGCTGCAAAACATCCGCATCCTTCAGCAGCTCTGAAATCGGTCCGTCATGCCGGTTCATTTTATCGGAATGCACCGATATAACATGAGTCAGTATCCGGATTTCCTCTTCACTGAATACCTCCATCTTCTCCAGCAGCAGCTTCGCATATTCCGCACTGCGCTGTGCATGACCCAGATGCGGACAATTCTGGGCGTAAAGTGCTATATCATGCAGCATGGCGGCAATACAGCACAGCTCCACATCCAGCTTTCGCAAAGTGGCCAGCATGGCTGCAGCCTGTGCAACACCGTACGTGTGGATATATGCAAATTTGCGTTCCTCTTCCTTGACAAGCTTTTGAATGACGGCATCCGTTTGTTCACGGATAAGTTCTAAGCGATCCATGACATCACATCCTTTCTTCTATTGTATCATTTCCGTACAGGATATGCACAGTCAAAAAAAAGGATCATGCACGAGGTCATGATCCAAGAACGGTTTTGCTTACGCTACAGTTACGTTAGCAGCCTGCTGTCCACGATCGCTTTCAACAACGTCGAAGTTTACAGCCTGTCCTTCTTCCAGTGTACGGAATCCGTCGCTCTGGATGCTTGAGTAATGAACGAAGATGTCCTTACCTTCATCAGAAGTGATGAATCCATAACCTTTTTCTGCATTAAACCATTTTACTTTACCTGTACTCATTTTAGTACCTCCTATACGTGTGTCAATAAGAAGCCCTCCAATGTATAAAAAAATCACAAAACTGGATATTCGTACATTGAAACACATAAATACAATTCCAGACTTGTGAAATCATAATTATTGCTTTTTATTACTCTTAAACAATATCACTTTCAAAACCGAAAGTCAATCATTATTTCGTGAATTGGAAGGATTTGTTTTTCTCTTTTTTCATGATTCGTGTTTTTTTGTGTAAGCTGTTTCAGATTTTAATCTTTTGGGGTATAATATAGGCATACAAGAAAAGAAACGGAGGAATGTTTATGATCATACAGGATGAAATGCTGCGAGCTGCAATCGCCAGAACCCTGCAGATCGAGGAAACGGATATCACAGAAAAAAAGCTGGAAGAGCTGACGACACTCTCTGCCAGAAGCAGTGGAATTATCTCTCTGGAAGGACTGCAATATGCGGTTAATCTGAAGTATCTGGACCTTTGCGGAAATGCCATTGAGGATCTGACACCGATCCGTGATTTGCGGGAGATTGAAGTTTTGAATCTGTCCAAGAATATGCTGCGTGACATCCAGGCGCTGAGGGAATTCCGGCAGCTGCTGCGGCTGGACATTTCACGCAATAACCTGTATACGATGGATATCAGTGCACTGGCCGGCATGATCAATCTGGAAGAATTGAATCTGGAACGCAGCAAGGTGGACAATCTGGTATATCTGGAAAATGTCAAGAAGCTGAAGAAGTTGTATGTCGGAATTGAAAACGGACCGTTCCCGCTCAGCATTCTCGGTATGCTGGAGGAGCTGAAGGAGCTTCATATGAACAAGATGTGGCTGTATGACATTGCCGATCTGACCTATTTGAAGCACATTGAGGTTTTGGATGTATCGACCAATCTGTTCTGTGATTTATCTCCGTTGCAGTATATGAAGGATTCCCTGCGCAATCTGAATATTTCAAATTGTGAATATTTGCGTGATTTAAGTATATTGGAGGAATTTCCGAATCTGGAGGTCCTTGATATCTCCTTTGATCATATTAAGGATTTCTCATTCCTGAAGAAGCTGAAGAATTTAAAGGATCTTCGTGCTACGCAGAGCGGACTTTGTGATTTGCGTAATCTGAAGGGTCTGATCAGGATGGAGAAGCTGGATATCAGTGAAAACCGTGTGGAGCATACGGAAATTTTAAAAGAAATGAAGCTGCTTCGCTTTTTCAAGGCCAGCTGCTGTTTCCTGAAGGACATCGACTTTTTGAAGAATGCAAAGGATCTGGTAGAGCTGAATGTCTTCAACAATCATATCAAGCATATCGAGGTTTTAAAGGGCTGTGAGCATATGACAACCCTGGATGTCGGAAACAACGATATACGCAGTATTGATTCTCTTGAGGATATGATCAATCTGGAATGTCTGGGGCTTTCCCACAACAATATTTCTGATCTGACGCCATTAAAGGATTTAACTAATCTGAGTACGATTGATTTATACAACAATGTCATTACAGATCTTTCACCGCTGAAGAAGCTGATCAATTTAAGCTCTTTGCGGCTGGATCACAATGGCGTAATGGATTTGTCTCCGCTGGAGGAATGCATCTATCTGAGCTCCCTGACATTGAAGGCGAATTATGTAACAGATGTGACACCGCTGACCAGACTGAAGAATCTGTATGAGCTTCGTCTGGATGAAAACCCAATCGAGGATATCACAGTTCTTGAGGATATGGAATACTACGAGAAATTCTCATATTGAGACAGTCTGAAAAAATGTAAATTTCTTTGCTTTAGATTATGAATGAAGGCCTGTGTGTATACTGCTGTGTACCACAGGCTTTTCTGTGCTCATAAGCAGATAAAAGCTGCTGCGTCTTGTGAAACGGGTTGAGGGGAAACACTGTACATCTTTTCCTTAGCATAGCAATGCAAAAAGAGAATCTGGAATGAGAATATGGTTCTACTAAAGCCTTGTGTAGATAAGCAAGCATAAGCTAAAAGAAATCTGCACAATCGAAAAAAGGATATCTTCATAAGGCTTTTATCAGTAGAAAACGTGCGAGATTCGTTGATATGCTAACGAAATACCAGCCCTATGAGCATTGTATTTATGCCGCCGAAGCTTTCTGCATTATCCCCCTTGACCTTCCCCTGAGGGAAAACTGTAAGATATAGGCAGAAACTACGGAGGTAATTGCGTGGAACAGATGAAAATAACAGAAATGGAAGCATTGATCAACAGGAATTACAAGAATATTTGTGGGATGAATGTATTAAAAAACGGTGTGTCCGTGTATGAAGCATACTTTCAGGGATGTACTTCCGAAAGCAGAATGCATGTGTATTCCGTGACCAAAAGTATTGTATCCATATTGCTGGGAATCGCAATGGATGAAGGGTACCTTGCGGATGTGTCGCAAAGGGTTCTGGATTTTTTTCCGGAGTATGCAGCCCGGGAGAAAGAGTATGCAAAGGGTGAAGTAACACTGGAGGATGTCATCACCATGACAGCGGCATATAAATATAGAATTCCACCCTATATAAAATATTTTACAAGTGATGACTGGCTGCGGTTTTCACTGGAGCAGCTGAAGGGAAGGGGCGGGAAATTCCGTTATACACCGCTGATTGGACCGGATATCCTGACTGGTATTTTACAAAAGACAACCGGGCAATCTGTGCTTTCTTTTGCACGTGAGAAATTATTTGTCCCGCTGCGAATTTCTGTGGAAAAGGAACTGATATTTAAAGATAAGGAAGAACAGATGGCATTCAATCAGTCAGCCTCCATCAGCGGTTGGGCAGCAGACGCAAAGGGACTGCAATCCGCAGGCTGGGGACTGGCGTTATCGGCAAAGGAAATGGCAGATATCGGGCAGCTGTATTTGAATGGCGGTGTATGGGAAGGAAAACAGCTGGTATCAAAGCACTGGATTGAGGAAAGCACAAAGGAGCACAGCCGCTGGAAAAAACGCAATCTGCCATACGGCTATTTATGGTGGATCGATGAGCAGAAAGACGGATTTGCGGCAATGGGGGATGGAGGAAACATTATTTATGTGAATACCGGAGAACAACTGGTTGTATCCCTCATGTGCAGATTTGATCCTAAAGCAAAAGACAGCATGGATTTGATTAAACAGCAGATCGAACCGATATTTAGAAAGTAAAGCAAAGCAGAGGCAAGCAGAAATAGAACAGCGATACAGTAAAAGAAAAGAATGCAAAATCCTTACGGACGCTTACCATCCAAAGGTTCTGCATTCTTTTTCAGCTACATGGATAATATTTGTTAAGCTATCGGTACAGCCGCAGGGGAACATCAAGGCTTCCCTGCAATAGTTGCCCTGTTAGAAAGGGATTATCGTTTTACCTTCATCAGTTCACTGAATTCATCCAGTGTTTTTTCGAAAAAGGTGAAGGCATCGTCGTAGACACTGTCCACTCTCGGATCAACACCGGCATGGATCAGCTCATCCAGCGGTGACTCGCTGCCACCCTTGGTGAGAAACTCCAGATACTCCGTTGTATCTCCGGCAAGTATCTTCTTCGCAAAGCTCAATGCCACCGACATACCCAAGGTATATTTATATACATAGAAATTGAAATAAAAGTGCGGTATGTAGTAACAATGATAGCGCTGCAGATCATCCACCTCAACAGCATCCCCGTAATACTGCCTGGACAGCTCCATGTACAGGGAGGTCAGCTTCTGTGAGGAAACTGCTTCTTTGTTTTCCAGCATGGCATACAGCTGCTTTTCGAATTCTGCGTACATCGGCTGCCGATATAGCGTGCCGACAAGCTGATTCAGCAGATTGGAAAGAAGATATGCTTTCTCTTCCTCACTATCGCTGTGATCCAGCAAATAACGGTTCAACAGAATCTCATTCACAGTGGATGCCACTTCGGCAACAAAAATCGTATACTGAGAAAGCATTGGCCGGTTATGGTGACGGGAATACCAGGAGTGCATGGAATGTCCCAGCTCATGCGCCAGCGTGCTCAGGGAAGGATAATCGTTTGTGAAATTGGTCAGTACATACGGGCGGGAATCATAGGTCCCCCCGGAATATGCTCCACCCTGTTTACCTGCACATGGCAGAAAGTCGATCCAGCGCTCCTCTCTTGCCTGATCCAGCAGTTGCACATAGTCTTCGCCAAGCGGTGCAAGGGCATGCTTGAGAATATCGAAGCTTTCATCGATGGAATAGGTGATATCCACCGCATCCACCAGTGGTATCTGAATATCGTACACATGCTGAACAGCAAGTCCGCTGACCTGCTTGCGAACCGCAAAGTAACGGTGAATGCCATTGATGTATTTTTCATTTGCCATGAAAAGCACCTTGTCAAACAGCGACCGGTCAACGCCGTCTTCAAACAGGGAGGCTTCCAGAGCATTGGAGAAATTGCGTAATCCGGCTTCGAATATCTGTCCCCTGGCATGCCCGCTCAACAGATTCATAAATACATTCTGATAGGTTTTATAGGCGGTGAAAAAATGTTCAAAGGCTTCCTTACGTACTCTTGGGTCACGGTTTTTCAGGAACTGCTGATAGGTTCCTTCATTCAGGAATTCCTCTTTTCCATCCACCAGAACAGGCTCGAACTGCAAACGGAAGCTTTCAAAGGTTTTCTGCGGATTGCGGATCAGCTCGCCCGCCTGTGCAAGCAAAGCCTCCTGTTCTTCATTCAGCCGGTGTGGAATCGTATGGAATACCTCTTCCATCGGGTAGCGGAAGTCCCGACAGTCATCCTCCAGCAGCCATTGCTCAATTTGTTCCCTGTTTTGAATCAGAAGTAAAGGCAGATTGGATAATGCCTGATTCACCTGCTGATACAGGGTATAGCTGCGTGCCAGATTTTCCTGGTTCTGCATATTTTCAGGGTCGACATCACTGCTCATCTTAGCATAGCTGATAAGATTATCCAGATAGCGCTCCAGTGTTTCCTGATGCTCCATAAAGCTGATGAAGCTGGCTCTGTCATCCGCAAGGGATGAGAGTGCAGCCTGCAATAATTTGATTTCCTTTTGTGCCAGTGCAAACTGAGCTTCAAAGGCCTCCTGATTTTCAAAGAGAAAGCGCAGATCCCAGGTCAGCTGTGAATCTATTTCGTTACGTTTCATGTATGATCACCTCATATAGTATTGTATGTCAAAAAAAAAGAAATCACAAGGAGGCGTGTGATTTCTTCCGTTTTCTTTCCTACAGCATATCATCTTCATCTTTTTTGTACTGCGATTTTTCCGTTCCTGCCTTCTTCCACGGCTTTTTCAGACGCAGATTCGGATGCCGTCTGCGGTATACAAAGAGTGTGAGGAACAGACATACAAGCAGTGCCAGCAGCAGACATGGCAACAGGACATAGCGAAGGATATAGTTCTTTCCGTTCAAGGCGATCGTATTCACCTCTGCAATATCGTCTGCTTCCTGTATGCTGCGCTGGTTTGCGGATACCAGAACATAGCTGCCAAGCTTTTCCGTTGTAAAGCGGATGCGGCTTTTACTTTGCTCGGTGGGAATCTGATAGACATCCTGCCCATCCACATAATATATATGATAGCGTTTGTTTTTGCTGTCCTTCGGCTTTTTGATAGAGAAGACAGCCTCCTGCTTCAGCTTCAGGGAGGAGAAATCATCCGTTCCTTCAATAGAGAAGGTTTCTTCAACAGTGGTTCCGTTTGCCCGGGCTACTTTTTTTGCAAGTGCCTGCTGCTCCTCATCTATGGAATCCTTTACCTTGAGGACAATCGTTTTTGGCAGGAAGGTATTGAGGAAACCGGTTTCCTGTATCCGTGCCATGGATAAGCCGGATACCTGCAGATCATGGCTGTCATCCTTAATGATGACACTGTAGCGGGGCTTCAGATTCTCCTGCAGTATCCGGTCGATAAGACGGATCTGCTCATTTGCGAGCGGTGTGAGAGGGAATGCAGTGACATCCTTGCGGAGCTGCTCCAGCTCCTGCAGAGCCTCCTCGTTTAAATCCGTTTTCCCGTCGTACAGCTTAATGACTGCCGCAGCTCGCTGCTGCATGTTTTCCTGCTTTTTCGTCAGCTCGTCGGATACCCTGATTTCATAATTCAGCGTACAGCCGGCATAGGTCACCTTCAGTGTTTTGGTTCCTGTCTTTTTGCTGGAGAAGCCCTCCACCATATCGGTGGTCATGGAAACCTCCTTACTTGTACCATCCGCAAAATCCACGCGGATTCTGCCATCACTGACATCGAGGGATTCATTTAAATCATAGGTGGTAAGCGGCATCTGTGTCAGCACAATCTGCTTGACATCCCTGTATGTTGCCTTGTAGGTCAACGGTTCCCCTGCGGGCTTTAGCTGTATATCCCAGGAAGAAAAGAGGGCATGATCCTTAACCGGTGCCTGGATCACCGGTGTCTTTCCGGTTTCCACCTGCAGGGTGATTTTCTTATCATTGGGATAAAATGTTCCGCCGTTCGCATCAAAGGTGATATCCACATAGGCTTTATCCTGTATGTGCTTGCTGTTGAGCACTGTGGAAACATCTTCTGCCTTCACGAAGCCATAGCTGTTTTTGAAATTGTAGCTTCCTTCCTGCTGCTTCTGCTCTTTGTCAAGGGAAGGGTCGCTTTGTACCCGATACCAGACGCCATCCCTGTTCTCCAGCTTTTCCAGCAGAATCAGGGCTGCATCATAGCCTTTTTTGATGCTGTATACGCCATCACTTTTTTTATCAGCGTTTTTATATATGGAAACACCGGTATTTTTCACGATACCAAGCGCATAGCGGTTGTGATCCCTGTCCCCCATGGCGTGATCCATTTCATAAAAGTACTGGGCTGCTTTTTCTCCCCAGTAGGGATCGGATGCGTAAGATACATTCATACCGCCTGCCTTGTTTCCGAAGAAGCCGCCGTGAAACTGAAACTGGCTGGGATTCATATACGCATTGGACAGGTAATGCAGGGCATGGGAGTATACGCTGCCTGAGGTGCTGGCATAGCGGGAGGCATTTTCCTCAACAGCGGAATCATAGGCAGCATGTCCGAACAGATTGTTGCGGGTGTAGGCGAGATAGCTTCTTCCCAGAGCACTTTCATTCTCCGCCAGTGAAAGCATCATCAGCGCATTTGCCCCGAATTGATTCTGATACTGGAAAAATGCAGCTTCCGCCTGTAAAAGCAAAGATTGCGTTAAAACATCATGGATATAGTTATCCTTATCGTAAAAGCCAGTTATTGTATGACGCAGAGCCAGCGTATCCTTCAGATACCGGTCCACATCCTTTTGTGAATAGGCACTGGTGGATCGATGATTTAGATACTGATAATAATTATAATAGGGGGCATTGGCATTCACCGCATGAGAAAAGCTGCTGTTTCGGTAATCTTCGATCATCATAGCGTAATCATCATAGAAATAATGGGTATCATAGCTATAGTAGGTAACGCCCTCCTTTAGCTGCTGCGGAGCGTTTCCCAGCTGCAGGATATTGTCATAGGCAGCGGTTGCGAGTGAGGATTTCAGCTGATGCTGCAGAGTGTTGTTTTTTACCGTAAATGAGGAAACATTGGGAACCTGCTCAATCGGATAGATGGTGACATCGGCTGCATCTGCCCATCCGGTAACACCGGACAAACGAAACTTTACCTTTTGTGTTCCGGGATTGTATTCCAGAAATGCCGCGTCAATGCCATAACAGCCGTTGGTATAGCCCTCTTCACCATTTTCATCATTTGTGTAGGTAATGTTCAGCGTGCAGTCTTTGGCTGTCGCAAATTCCACAACGCCCTGCTCCAGACTCAGGAAGCTGCTGCCATAGGTGATTGCGAGATTGTCATAGCTGCGTTTACGAAGTGTATAGAGAACTTTTGCCCTGGCATAGGTGTCACAGTCCTCAAGGATTGTATAGGTACCATCCTTTTCCACACTGACAATGTGATATGTTCCATCATCCTGCAGCGTCTTTTCACTGGCTGATACCGGAGTAAGGGATGCCGTGATCAAAAGGCTCAGCATAAGGATGTACAGTTTTTTCTTAATCATGTCGATAACCTCCACACATGTCTTTATTATATCGTACAATCGTGTGCAGGACATGTGAAAGTATAGAAATATATTGAAATTGTAAGATTTCATAATGCATATTTTATGAAAGGATAGCATAGATAGGATCCTTGTTAAATGCCTGCTCAAAGAGGATGCGTGATTGGAATAGGAATACAGGAACGCTTGATTGCTACGCTCAGAAAGCGGCATGCGGACATAAGCAGGTGGTATTCCGCCATCCTCTTCAACAAAGGAATTCATAAAGGCATAGGAGTTGACAGCAGAAAAGGCAGCTACTATAATAGGAATGTACCAGGGCACCCCCCCGGGGGAGGTGAGAGGATGAACGATGAACGTAAAAAAGCACTTCAGAAGATAAAGACTGCACGCGGTCAGCTGGATGGTATCATTCGCATGATGGAAGAAGGACGCTATTGTATCGATATATCAAATCAGATTTCAGCATCGACGGCTCTGCTGAAAAAAGCAAATCAGCATATTCTGAGCGGACATTTGCACAGCTGTGTACTGACTGCTATTGAAGAAAGGGATGCAGAGGAAAAGGTCAGCGAAATCGAAGCTGTAATTGCGGCACTGCTGAAATAGAAGGAAGGAAAATCTTATGAACAAGACATATAGAATAGAAGGGATGCACTGCTCAGCATGTGCAGCCTCGGTAGAAAAAATATTGAAGCGTCAGCCGGCGGTAGAGGATGCTTCCGTAAATCTGGTTATGGAAGAAGCGGTGGTCAGCTTCACGGACGGCTTTGACGAAAAAGCGGCCATGCAGGCTGTGGAAAAGGGCGGCTTTCATATGAAGGAGCGCGATGCTGCCAAGCAGCAGACCTATCGTGTTGAGGGCATGCATTGTGCCGCCTGCAGTGCAGCTGTAGAGCGGGTATTAAACCGCTTTGAGGAAATTGAGCAGGCGAGTGTGAATCTGGTAATGAATACCGTGCGCATTACATTTACGAAAAAGAATTTCGAGGCGTGGGCAGCGGCAGTGAAAAAGGCCGGCTTCACGCTGCTGGAGGAAGCGAAGAAGACATATCGCATCGATGTGGATGGAATGACCTGTTCGTCCTGCAGCGCAGCGCTGGAGCATGCATTGAATAAAGCGGAAGGAATATCCGCTGTCAGCATCAACCTTGTCACAAATACGGCAACAGTGGAAGCAGACCCGCATAAAATCAAGCTGTCGGAGATTCTGGCAATTATTCAGAATACCGGGTATCACGGCACGCTTCATGTGGAGCGAAAGGAAGAAGCTGTGAAAAAGGATTCTACATCCATAAAAATTTATACCACCCTGGCTCTGGCCTTTATCCTTTTGTATATCGGTATGTCGCATATGCTGGGCAATATCCGGCTGCCGCTGCCGGATATCATTCATTATGACACACATCCCTTTCATTTTGCGCTCATCCAATTTCTTCTTGCGACAGTGATTCTCCTTCTGGGACGTCATTTCTTTACCAGAGGGTTTACAGCATTATTCCACAAGGCGCCCAATATGGATACGCTGGTGGCGGTTGGTACAGGGAGCGCCTATCTGTATTCCCTGTATTCTCTGATTTCCATTCTGCAGGGCAATCTGCATGCCGTTCACAGCCTGTATTTTGAATCTGCCGGTGTCGTTGTGGCGCTGGTGCAGTTTGGAAAGCATCTGGAAAGCATTTCGAAGAAGAAATCCACAGGGGCGATTTCTGCACTGCTGCAGCTGCGTCCAAGCAATGCGACATTGCTGAGAGACGGGAAAGAGGTGGAAATTCAGGCAGAGGAAATCACGATCGGTGATCTGCTTGTGGTAAAGCCGGGAGAGCATATTCCGGTAGACGGTATCTTAAAGGAAGGACATGCGAGTGTGGATGAAAGCATGCTGACGGGGGAAAGTATGCCGGTTTCCAAGCAGCAGGGGGATGCATTGATCCAGGGGACGATTGCACTGGATGCCAGAATCGTGATGGAATGCAATGCGGTTGAGGAGGATACCACACTTGCGAAAATCATCCGTATGGTCGAGGAGGCACAGGGCAAAAAGGCGCCGATTGCACGTATTGCGGATAAGATTTCCCTGTATTTCGTGCCAACGGTTATGGCGATTGCCTTTGTAGCAGCACTGCTCTGGTATCTTTCCACACAGGATTTTGCCTTTGCGCTGACGATCTTTGTCAGTGTGCTGGTTATCGCCTGCCCGTGTGCGCTTGGTCTGGCAACACCGACCGCCATCATGGTGGGAACCGGAAAGGCGGCACAGTTCGGTATCTTTATGAAGAGTGGAGAGGCACTGGAAACAGCGAGCAGTATTGATACAATTGTGTTTGATAAAACCGGAACACTGACAATCGGTAAGCCGGTTGTAACCGATATCGCAGCCAAGGATGAGCAAAAGCTTCTTTCCATTGCGGCATCTCTGGAGGCAGGAAGCCGTCACCCGCTGGCAACGGCTATTCTGGAAAAAGCGAGGGAAGAAAATATCAGCGGTTCTGCGTTAACGCATATTGAAACACATAACGGGCGCGGTCTCAGCGGTATTCGGGATGATACGACATGGTATGCGGGAAGCCGCACCTTTCTGGAGCTGGCAGGAGCTTCCTGTGATGCATATGCCGCACAGGAGCTGGCCTGGCTGCAGCAGGGAAAAACAGTCGTATGGATCGGCACGTCTTCTCATATATATGGGATTATTGCCATTGCAGATCAGCTGAAGCCGCAGACGAAAGATGTCATACGACGTCTTCGTCAACAGCAAATCGATGTGGTCATGCTGACAGGCGATAATGAAATCACAGCGGCAGCGATTGCGGAAGCCGCAGGAATCGAACATGTGATAGCACAGGTACTTCCAGATCAAAAGGGGGAGGAGGTCAAAAAGCTGCAGGCACAGGGGAAAGTCGTTGCCATGGTCGGGGACGGCATCAACGATGCAGTCGCTCTGACACAAAGCGAGGTCGGCATTGCCATCGGAAGCGGCAGTGATGTTGCGGTGGAGAGTGCTGACATCGTATTGGTGAAGGATAATATTCAGGATGTGGAGACGGCAATCCGTTTATCTAAGGCAGTTATACGCAATATCAAGCAGAATCTGTTCTGGGCATTCTTCTACAATACGCTGGGTATCCCGATTGCGGCCGGTGTGCTGCATCTGTTTGGCGGACCGCTGCTGTCTCCGGTATTCGCAGGTGCTGCGATGGCGTTCAGCTCAGTGAGCGTTGTCAGCAATGCGCTTCGCCTTCGTAACTTTACATGAGCTTATACAAAATGCTTTTATCATACGAATGACTATATGCTCTGCCATGAATGCAGTATCTGCTGTCAAGGCTTTCAGCCGCAATCAAAAAAGACATCGCTGTATAGGAATTTTAATTTTTATGCAGAAAATGAAAATTTTAAGTGAAAAAGGCGACAAGATATAGTACAATAATCTTAATGAAAACTGAGGTGTACTATGGACTATAAAATTATTATATTGGCCGTCGTTATTACAATCGTACTGATTGTCGGCACGCAGGTATGGAAGCAGAGTATTTTGAAGAAGCTGTTAAAGCATATGCAGCAGGGTGATTTCAATGCGTATTTCAAGCTTCTGGATTCTCTTCCCTGCAAGTATTTCTATCCTCCGTTCAACCGTGAATATATGCGTTTAAACGGCTATATCATGAAAGCGGATAAGAAAAAAATCGAAGAGTGCTTTGAATTGATTCTGAGCATGCGGATGAATAAAAAGCAGGAGCTGGATGTTGTCATAAAAGCATTTTATTACTATCTGGACGAGGATAGCAAAAAGAAATGTAAAACATTGCTGGAGCGTATGAAAAAGATTGCGGATGAGAGCATTACTCAGGAGTGTCAGGTCATCTATGATATTCTGCTGGAAGAAAAGACCAGCTATATCGATGATATGGAGAAACAGCTGAAGAATGAAGAGCTGCAGGAAGCGCAGAAGGGTATGTTCCATTATATGCTGGCGCTGCAGTACAGCTATTTGAAGGATGAAAAGAAAAAGAAGGAACATCTGCAGGCGGCGTCAAAGGATCTTAAGGGAACTCCGTATGAGATGAAAATCAACCAGTTGATGAAAAAATAGGAAAGCAGCAATTGTGTATCTCTTCTTATTTTATGTAAAAGTGATAGATAGAGAGATTTCTTGAATGCCGAATACCGTCATTTCTGAAATCTCTTTTTCATATTGCGTATGGAACGTTATATCACCGCTGAAGGACATGCAGAGGGCTATTTGTTGAGTAGAATGAATTACAATTACAAAATACATCTTAAGAGAGGATATAAGCTATACGATTCATTTTAAAGTAAAAAGAGGACCGTGTTAAAATTTATAAAATTAGAAACTACCGAGAATTACCCGGTAGTTCGTAAAGTAGGATAAAGAAATATTCAAAGAGCCTTGACACACTATAACCTTGACATGAGTTTATTCGCAGGCTGATCTGTAATATAAGTATAATTGGAAAATATGTGAGCTTCATAGTTTAAGGTTTTGTACATTTCACTTCATATCACGCTGTAAAAATAATCAAGTTGATACATGATAGGAAAGGGATAAATTTTGTTCTCTGCTTATCAAGGAGGTTCTTTCTGAATATGAAAGCGACTACCCACTGCCTTGTGTCCAAAATATAAAAAGAAAAATAATGCCATGCTGTTTCAAGAAAATTATAAGGCAGTACACGAAATCAGATTGCTGTCTGCTGTCGCTGTTCCAGATGAAAAGAATATTATAGAAAGGTAGATGCTGACAAGATAGCATCAGGTGAAAAAATGGTAGAGAACTTTAAGAATCGTGATTTAAATGTAGTGGTATTCAAAGATGGAGAATTACAGTTGGATGTATCAGTATGTCCCGAAGAAAACACGGTTTGGCTAAACAGAATGCAGATTTCCATGTTGTTTGACAGGGATATCAAAACGATTGGTAGACATATCAATAACATATTTAAAGAGAAAGAGTTGGACAAAGAAGCAGTTGTCGCAAAATATGCGACAACTGCCGCTGACGGAAAAACGTATCAAGTGGACAACTATAATCTTGATGTCATCATATCAGTAGGATATAGAGTCAAATCACAACGCGGTATTGAATTTAGAAAATGGGCAAATGGAATCCTAAAAGATTACATGGTTCAAGGCTATGCAGTTAATGAGAAAAGGCTGCAATATTTAAATAAAACAATACGACTGCAATCCGGCATTATTGCCGGAATCGCCGGTATTGATGCAGACTCGGTTCTTCAGGTGGTTGAAGAATACACTGCAGCCTTGGAATTGCTTGACAGTTATGATCACCAGAGCTTGAAAAAACCGGATGGAACCAAATGTGTTTATCAGTTGACTTATGAAGAAAGCAGAGAATTCATTGACAAAATGAGCTTTGATTCGGATGTGTTCGGAGTGGAAAAAGAGCCTGGAAAAGTTGCCGGTATATTGGCGGCTGTATATCAGGATGTATTCAGCCAGGAGGTTTATCCAACACTTGAAGAAAAGGCGGCAAACCTTTTATACTTTCTTATTAAGGACCATCCGTTCGCTGATGGATGCAAACGAATAGCAGCAGCATTGTTTCTGGAATTTTTAAATAAGAATAATGCCTTGCTTCATAATGGTGAAAAAATTATCAGTGATAGTGCACTGGTTGCCATCACACTGATGGTTGCTGAATCTAAGCCGGAAGAAAAGGAAATCATGATAGCACTGGTGATGAATTTTTTAATAAAGAATTGATGTTTTATGAAGCAAACGGAATATGAGCTGCTATATTCAGGAATACTGTCAGGAACTGGCAGTTTTTTCTTAGGCATTTAAGTTGCGTGAACTGTCACAATCCACCTATACTAATACAAGATAGGTGGTATGTATATGAAGATACAGAAAAGAGATGGACAACTTCAGGAATTTGAAGGAGAGAAGATTGCACAGGCAATCAGAAAAGCATTCAGCAGTACCGGGACGCTCATCGAAGAGTCGGTACTTAAGGAAATTATTGAGGACATAACAAAAGCAGCAGCGGCAGACAGGCCGATGCTGAGTGTAGAGGTCGTTCAGGATCTTGTAGAAGAAGAACTGATGCAGCATCAGTTTTATAAAGAAGCAAAAAACTATATTTTGTATCGTCAGAAGCGAACGGAATCCAGGAAGGTGGTACAGGACCTTGTCCATGCACTGCAAAAGGAAGACCTTTACAGCATACTGGCGGATATTCAGCAGCGTTATCCGGATGAGGGCTATGATCTGCGTCATCTGCTCATGAAATTTCATTCCTTTTTGAAAGAGGATATGGAAAGTGATGAGCGGCTGCATATGCTGATGAAGGCAAGTGTTGAGTTAATCAGTAAAGAGGCACCCAAATGGGAATATATCGCTTCCCGCTTTCTTTCCTATGCACTGCATGAGGAAATCAGTGCCCGCATGCAAAAGCTGGAGCTTCCCGTATTCAGTAAAAAACTGAAATATCTGGAAGAACAGGGATATTACGGTGATTATATACGGAAGGCATACAGTGATGCGGAGATTGATGAGCTGGGCGCATATCTGAAGGATGAGCGCGATTACCTGTTTACCTACAGCGGTCTGGAGCTCGTGAAAAAACGGTATCTGATGTGTTCCCATGCTCATGAGGTTTTGGAAACACCGCAGGAAATGTTCATGGGTATCGCTATGCATCTGGCACTGCCGGAACAGAATCGCATGTACTGGGCGAAGCAGATCTATGATATTCTCTCTCAATTGCAGGTAACGATGGCAACACCGACCATGTCCAATGCCCGCAAGCCGTATCATCAGCTTTCCAGCTGCTTCATTGATACGGTAGAGGATACCTTAAACAATATTTATAAGAGTGTGGATAATTTCGCACAGGTTTCCAAATACGGCGGTGGAATGGGACTGTATTTTGGCAAGGTTCGTGCAAACGGCAGTGATATCCGCGGCTTTGAGGGAGCTGCCGGGGGTGTGATACGCTGGATCAAGCTTGTCAATGATACGGCGACCGCAGTCGATCAGCTGGGGGTTCGTCAGGGGGCAGTCGCTGTCTATCTGGATGCCTGGCACAAGGATCTTCCCGAGTTTTTGAATCTGAGAACCAATAACGGGGATGACCGCATGAAGGCACATGATGTGTTTCCTGCTGTCTGTTATCCGGACCTGTTCTGGAAGATGGCAAAAGAGGATTTGAATGCGACCTGGTATCTGATGTGTCCGCATGAAATTCATAAAATCAAGGGCTATCACCTGGAGGATTTCTATGGTGAGGAATGGGAAGAGCGCTACTTTGACTGTGTGCAGGACCCGCGTGTTCCCAAGCGCACCATGGTGCTGAAGGATCTGGTACGTCTGATTCTGAAATCGGCAGTGGAAACCGGTACACCGTTTACCTTTAACCGTGATCATGTGAACCGTATGAATCCAAATGCACATGCCGGTATGATTTACTGCAGCAATCTCTGTACAGAAATCGCACAGAATATGAAGGCGCTAAAGCTGGAAGAAAGCCGCATTGTGGAAATTGACGGAGAGAGCGTGGTAGTTAATGAAAGTAAGCCGGGAGATTTTGTCGTCTGCAATCTGGCAAGTCTGTCGCTGGGGAATATTGATGTAAACAACGAGGAAGAGCTTTCCCATATCATTCATGTTATTGTACGCGCATTGGATAATGTAATCGATCTGAATTATTATCCGATTCCCTATGCGAAAATCACAAACCGCAAATATCGCCCAATCGGTTTGGGAGTCAGCGGCTATCATCATATGCTGGTTAAGCAGAATCTGCGGTTTGAGTCCGAGGAGCATCTGCAATTTGCGGATACCCTTTTTGAAAAAATCAATTACTATGCGATTCAGGCAAGCACTGCACTGGCTAGGGAAAAGGGCAGCTATTCCATGTTTGCAGGAAGTGACTGGCAAAGCGGTGCCTATTTCACAAAGCGAGGCTATACATCCGATGCATGGAGCCGGCTGTTTCGGCAGGTGCGTGAGCAGGGAATGCGCAATGCATGGCTGATGGCAATCGCACCGACAAGCTCCACCTCCATCATCGCAGGAACAACGGCCGGTGTGGATCCGATTATGAATAAATATTTTCTGGAAGAAAAAAAGGGCAGTATGATTGCCCGTGTTGCACCGGATTTGGATGCGAGAACCTTCTGGCTGTATAAGAATGCCCATCTGATCGATCAGGAATGGGTGGTGCGCTCGGCCGGTATCCGGCAGCGTCATATTGACCAGGCACAGTCTGTCAATCTGTATATTACCAATGAATTTACCCTGCGCCAGGTTCTGATGCTGTATATTCACGCATGGGAATATGGTGTAAAAACGATTTATTATGTTCGCAGCAAGTCATTGGAAGTAGAGGAATGCGAATCCTGCGCATCCTAGAAGGGAGTATGTATGAGTGATTTAGTAAGAAAGCCTCTGTTTAATGAACACGGGGATTGCGAGGTCGGAAAGCGCCGCATGATCAATGGCAATACGACCAATCTGAATGATTTTAACAACATGAAATATACCTGGGTATCCGACTGGTATCGTCAGGCGATGAACAATTTCTGGATTCCTGAGGAAATCAACCTGAATCAGGATGTAAAGGACTACCGCAGGCTGCGTGAGGCAGAGAAAACGGCATATGACAAAACCCTGTCCTTTCTGATTTTTCTGGATTCCATTCAGACAGCGAATCTGCCAAATGTAGGGGAATATATAACCGCCAATGAGGTGAATCTGTGTCTGACGATACAGGCCTTTCAGGAGGCTGTTCACTCTCAGAGCTACAGCTATATGCTGGATTCCATCTGTTCACCGCAGGAACGCACGGATATTCTGTACCAGTGGAAGGACGATGAGCGTTTATTGAATCGAAACAAATTCATCGGGGATCTGTATAATGATTTCCAGACACATAGAGACGGCAGACATTTGATGAAAACGATGATGGCGAATTATATACTGGAGGGTATTTACTTTTATTCCGGCTTTATGTTTTTCTATAATCTGGGACGCATGGGAAAAATGCCGGGCTCCGTACAGGAAATCCGCTATATCAACCGGGATGAAAATACGCATCTATGGTTGTTTCGCTCTATGATTCTGGAGCTGCAAAAAGAGGAGCCGCAGCTGTTTACGGAAGAGCTGATTGAGGAATATAAGGACATGCTTCGCCATGGTGTGGAGGAGGAGATTCGCTGGGGAGAGTATGTGATAGGAAATCATATCGAAGGACTGACAATGGAAATGGTATCCGATTACATTCATTACTTGGGAAATCTTCGCAGCAATTCTCTTGGCTTCGGTTCCTTGTATGACGGCTTTGAAAATGAACCGAAATCCATGGAATGGGTATCCATGTATGCGAATGCCAATCTGATCAAAACCGATTTTTTTGAAGCACGCTCCTCCGCTTATGCGAAGAGCAGTGCGCTGGTGGATGATCTGTAGGCAGCTATAAAAACCATGTTTCTACTATCCTTTGTTTTTTTAATACATCATGCAAAGGATTTCATAGGATGCGGATGTAATCGTATGGAATCCTTTTTTCTAATGGAAAAGCATACTTCATCGTACTGCGGTTTCATACGGATACCGTAATTGTACAGGCAATGTAAAGTACAGGTATGAATTGCAGGAAGACAGAGAAGAAAAGTAAGCAGCTATAAAGCGGTTTGAAATTGCAGGCATGATATATGCAAAAGGTCTGCACAAGCAACTAGCTGTAATCCTGAAAAGCGATGCATACACCTGCTCTCATATTCAAGCATATACAATGCGGGGCATGAGAGTTGCTTTGATTGTTAGCCTATGGTAATATTTATGCAGATAAACAAGGAGGTCACAGTATGACATATGTATATGCATCCAGAATGGGTAAAACAGAGAAATTGATCGAAAAGCTTGCGATTGACGCAATGAAAATAGAAAACGGTACAGAAACGGTGAAGGGTGATTACATTCTATTTACTTATACGGATGGGAATGGTGTCGTTCCAAACATCGTGGAGAGCTTCCTGGAAAACAACCCTGACGGCTTAAAGGGGGTTGTAGCCGGAGGAAGCAGAGAGCGCCATGCCGCAACCTTTGGCTGGGCGGGGGATATCATCTCAGAAAAATACAATGTTCCCTGTCTTTACAAGGTCGATGGTGAGGGCAGTGAAGAGGATGTTGAGAAAATAAAACAGATGATTCGCTAAGTATGACCGCATAATCTATGCGGTCACAAGAAGGATTGGATGCCTGCAGTCTGTATGCAGCTTCTGATCTTTTTTTTGTAATCAAAGGAAGGCGATACGAACAAATGTATGGTTCAAATATAAATTGTCTACTGATTATGCCTGAGGAAAGGTTCTATTCTTACCTTAGGGTGTATGCAAAAGGAAGGATTCAGATTCTGATGATAAGCTACTATCGTATGGATTTCTCCTTTAATTGAAATTCTCTGCAAACCCATTGGAAATTCCATACGGTCTTTTCATATACCGGTTTTTGTTCGTCATGGTTACTGTCGTACAGCTTTTCGGTCATCTTTCTTTCACTTTTTTCAAGTGCGTGGTATATTTTGGTTAGATATGGGTAACATATAGTGAAAACCCATGCAAAGGAGGCTTCACAATGAGTGAAAAAAGAAAAATCGTACTGGTTGGTACCGGCTTTGTCGGTATGAGCATGGCATATAGTTTTCTGAGCACCGGAGGAATTGACGAATTGGTGCTGCTTGATGTCGCAAAGGAAAAGGCAGTCGGAGAGGCGATGGATCTGCAGCACGGCTTGCCGTATGCCAGAGGTAAAATGGAAATCTATGCAGGAGATTATGCGGATTGCAGAGATGCGAGTATTGTGGTGATTACAGCAGGAGCTGCCCAGAAGCCGGAGGAAACACGTCTGGACCTGACAGCGAAGAACGCAAAAATTATGAAGAGTGTTGTGGAAAGCATCATGGCAAGCGGCTTTGATGGTATACTGATCATTGCCAGCAATCCGGTGGATGGCATGACATACCTCGCACAGAAGGTCAGCGGTCTGCCAAAAGAGCGTGTCATCGGCTCCGGAACGATTCTGGATACGGCACGCCTTCGTTATATGATGAGTGAGTATCTGGATGTATCCAGCTCCAACATGCATGCCTATATCATGGGAGAGCATGGCGATTCCAGCTTTGTTCCGTGGACACATGCCTATGTCGGAAGCAAATCACTGCTGGAGCTGCTGGATGAAAAAGGAAAGCCGCTGTCCGACCTGCATGACATCTATACTAATGTGCAGCAGGCGGCATATGAAATTATCAATCGCAAGAAGGCGACTTTCTATGGTATCGGGCTTTCCTTAAACCGTCTGGTGCATGCTGTTCTGGACGATGAAAATGCCATTCTGACCGTTTCCGCTTATCAGGAAGGGGAATATCAACAGAAGGGCCTGTATATCGGCGTACCTGCAGTTGTGAACAGAGAGGGTGTCCGTGAGGTGATCCGCCTGAAGCTGAATGAGGTTGATCAGGCTAAATTTGACAGCAGCTGCAGGACCTTGAAAGAAATCAACCGGGACATCATTGATCCGCTGCTTTGATTCAGACAGTTTTCTACAGGAGATAAGGAAATGATTGCTGTTTTCTTATCTTCTTTTTTATGGTAAAGTAAAGAATGATTGGAATATCTGGAGGTAGTTTCTTTATGAATGAGAAAAGAAAAATCGTACTGGTTGGCTGTGGCTTTGTCGGTATGAGCATGGCGTACAGCTTTTTGAATACCGGAGGGATCGACGAGCTGGTGCTGATCGATGTGGATCAGGAAAAGGCGATCGGAGAGGCGATGGATTTGCAGCATGGGTTGCCCTACGCAAGAGGTAAGATGAGTATCAAGGCAGGTGGCTATGAGGAATGTCGGGATGCGGCAGTCGTTGTGATAACAGCCGGTGTTACGCAGAAGCCGACGGAAACACGTCTGGATCTTACAGCGAGAGACACGGTGATTATGAAAAGCGTAACCGAGCAGATTATGGCAAGCGGCTTTGACGGTATCCTGGTCATTGCCAGCAATCCGGTGGATGCCATGACCTATGTTGCGCAAAAGGTGAGCGGACTGCCGACGGAGCGTGTCATCGGCTCCGGAACGATTCTGGACACAGCCCGTCTACGCTATATGATGAGCGAATATCTGGATGTTTCCACCAGCAATATTCACGCGTATATCATGGGCGAGCATGGCGATTCCAGCTTTGTGCCATGGACCAATGCCTATGTCGGCTGCAAGAATCTGCTGGACCTGCTGGATGAAAAGGGCAGAGATTTATCCGATCTGCATGACATCTACACAAATGTACAGCAGGCAGGGTATGAAATCGTGAAGCGCAAGCGTTCCACCTATTATGGAATCGGACTGTCGCTGAACCGGCTGGTGCATGCCATTCTGGATGATGAGAATGTTATTCTGACAGTGTCTGCGTATCAGAATAACGAATATGGTCAAGAGGGGCTGTATATCGGTGTACCGGCAGTTGTCAACCGTCAGGGGATCCGTGAAATCGTAAAGCTGGATCTGAATGAAGTGGATCAGGCGAAGTTTAACCAGAGCTGTGAAACGATTCGTGATATCAACACGGATGCAGTTGATCCGCTGCTATAGAAAACAAACAGCGCATTGCCAGTCCAGTGTGCAGAAAATGGAAAGTCAGGCGTCCCTGCTTACAGGGATTGGTTCTTTCTTGATTGTGGGTAAACTTAACATAGGGAGACTTACATATTATTGTTTTTATCAATAGAAGCTGAAGTCTCCCTTTTGCAAATACCCTAACGTAAGAAAGAACCCGGGAATTTGCCGGCTTTCTTTTTTTATACCGGTCATTTGGAGGTACAGCAGTATGAGGTTCAAAATAATTTATGGAAGGATCTAAGAGCTTACGGTATGCGAGCGTGTGAATTATGCTTCATCCCTGCGCGTTTTTCCTGTATAATAAACATGGAAAAACAGAGTGAGCATACATCAGATGAAAACGGAGGAATGAACAATGAAGCAGACGATGATAGGAACCTGGAAGATGGCATTTGACGGTATCCGCAGGGGAGCAGCGGTTTTGCGGGAGCAGAGTGTAAAGGAAGCCATACGCACAGCGATACAGGATGTGGAACAGCGCGAGGAATTTGTGTCGGTCGGAAAGGGCGGTCTTCCCAATATCGACGGGCATGTGCAGCTGGATGCAGCCTATATGGATGGGAAAACATTAAATTTTGGCGGTGTGATTGAGATGGAGAATGTGGCATCCGCAATCGAGGTCGCAGCATCCCTGTGCGGGAAGCATTGCAATTGTCTGCTTGCCGGAAAGGGAGCGGAAGGCTATGCACAGGAGGAAGGCTTCGCTTTTGCAAATAATCTTACCGAGGCTTCGAAGCAGCGTTGGAAACAGGCTAAGAAGGATGCGGATTTAAAGGCATATGACGGTCATGACACGGTTTGCGTGCTGGCCGCAAAGGATAATGAAATGGCTGCGGGTGTGTCTACCTCCGGGTTGTTTTTAAAGCATGCCGGCAGAGTGGGGGACAGCCCGGTCATCGGCTCCGGCTTTTACAGTGACGCAATGGCCGGCAGTGCAGCGGCAACCGGTCTAGGAGAAGATATTATGCGTGGCTGTCTGTCTGTTCGGGTTGTTGATCTGATGCGTGCAGGGATAGCCGTACAGGATGCTTTGATTCAGGTGCTGGATACCCATATGGCACGTATGAAGCAGGCTGGAAACGACTGTGATGCCATATCCATGATTGCCATGGATACAAAGGGGAACTGTGCTGCTGTGACAAATTTAAAGGAATTTCCTTATGTTGTGGCACAGGATGGTGAGGTAACCCTCATGGTCGCGGCATATGAAAACGGAGTTCATCGCTGTTTTCCTGCCGATGAAGCATGGTTGAAGCAATATAGCGGTGATTGATATGACTCCTTTACTTGATCATCTGCATGTCACCGTTCGTGATTTAAAACGTGCAGAACGCTTTTATGATCAATTTCTGCCACTGCTTGGCTTTGATCTGCGTTATAAGGAATATGACCGTAAGGAAGCAAATGCATATGAAATAATAGAATACCATCATGCGGCGTTCTCCATCGGTATTGTCAGTCCGCGGAGCTGTTTTGAAAAGGAAAAGCTCAGCCGCAGGAAGCCTGGAGCTTTGCATCATGTGGCATTTATGGTAGATGATACGCAAACAGTGGATCGCTTATACGAGCAGGTCCTGCAGATGAAGATGCAGATTGTTCATGCGCCAAGATTTTATCCGGAATACTGTGAGGACTATTATGCATTTTTTCTGAAGGACAGTGAAGGTATTGAACTGGAGATTACATGCTATGACAGGCAGAAATACTTCCCTTACATCAGCGGTGATACTGAAAACAGCAGGCATGGTAGCTGAAGCAAATGGATCTGGTAATGAACAGACATTTTCAGGCCTGTTGCAGCATTGTGATTTTTAAAATTGAAAACGCAAAGGTTTCCTATAACAGCGATACCTTTGCGTATTTTCATTTACGAGAAACGAAGTATCCTTCATCCATCAGTCGAAGTATGAAATCTTATCTGGGTCAAAGCGATCCGCAATTTCTTTATCTTCACAACCGTAGCCCACAGCAATGACCGCAACCGGGAGTAAATCCTCCTTCAACTTATAATAATTGCGAAAGTTATTTATGCGCTCCTTTCGCGGTCCCACGGCACACCAGCAGGTTGACAGTCCCTGATGCCGTGCTTCTATCAGGATGTTTTGGATTGCGGCACTGCAGTCACAGTACAGATATTCATCCAAATCGGTAGCTTTTTGATCACCCATCACAAGAATGGCGCAGGGCGCTGTTTTCATCATTCCTGTATAAGGTTGCAGGGTTGTCATCTCATCCAGAGCTTTCCGATTGCGAATCACCATAAATCGCCAGCTTTGTGTATTCCTTGCCGTAGGCGCATGCATGGCGGCGCGAAGTAGCTCCTCCAGCTTTTCCTTTTCTACTGTCCGATCTTCATAGCGGCGTATACTCTGCCTTGTCCATATTTCAGTAAGCATATGCTTTTCCTCCTTTTCCTTTTTCTTCAGTATAGCACAAATGAAGAAAAAAGACCTGCGAATAATGCGCAGATCTAATGACCGTTTGCGTATGCTTCCGATACGCCGTAGCCGGCATCCAGCTTCAACAGGTAGTCCTTTTCATATTTCATTAAAGTGGAATAGGTGACAAACTGATAGCCCTGCTTCTTTAATTCCGGCAGGATGGATTTCAGACTTTCCACGCTTGGCTCATATATATCATGAAACAAAATAACGATATTGCCGTTCTTTGCCCCGTTCAATGCTGCAGCAGTGATGCTGGCGGCATTCTTGCTGGACCAGTCTCTTGTGTCGATATCCCAGAACGCATAGCCAAGATGATTGCCCTTCAGCATATTGTTGTTTACCGCACCATATGGCGGACGGAAATATTGCGGCTCTGCACCGCAGATGGCATAGATTGCATCCTGAACCTTATAAATGTTTTCCGTGACCTGTGAAACAGACATGTATCCTTTTTTGGAAGCCGCAAGATCCATGGAATGATCCCAGGAATGATTCCCCAGCTCAAAGCCGCGGTTATACATTTCCTTTACTGTATCACGGTTTGCCTCCACGTTTTGTCCAAGCATGAAGAAGGTGGCGCGTCCGTCGTATTGTTCAAATATATCCATGACCTCCGAGGTATAGGCACTTGGCCCGTCATCAAAGGTAAAGGCGATCATCTTCTTTTTAGGGTCAACCTTTGGCTGTGCCCTGGCAACCGCTGTATCCTTCTGGTACAATGACGGTATATGGGAATCCTTCAGTCTTATGTATTTCCTATATTCCTTATATGGAATGGAAACGGTATGCTTTTCATCCAGATGGATACGCAGGCTTGTCTTTGTCATGGAAAGGGCACTAGTATCACGCTTTATATCCTTTTTCCAGCCCTGTTCCCCGGCCAGCCTTTTCACCAAAGCAGGATACTCACGGCGCAATACATCCTCCAGCACCAGCTGCTTCTTCTGCTTTTTATCATACAGCATCCATGTGGTCTCTGTATGCGTTTGCACACCATCAACATTGTATGTGTGTCTGTGGAATGCCAGATTCACATAGCGGTCAAAAAGCAGTGAGCTGTCATAATCAATGCTTGTAATCTGCTTCTTTGTCTTACCGGCCGCTGGCACAGTCTTTTTCTCGTATGCCTTGACAAGGCTGTTTAATTCCTTTTCTTCATATGCAGGATAGGTAAAGGATACAAACGCCTCGTTCTCATATTCCTTACTGACCTGCTGTATATCTCCGTAATCTTTTCCTTTTGTTTCATAGGCTTTGTATGTTTCGTACGGATCATGAAACAGCATGCCGCTGATTTTCCATATTCCGAAGCCGATTGTGGTTATCACCACGGCACAGAGTACCAGTAAAATTGCCAGTCGATCCTTCCTTATTTTTTTTCTTCTCGTATTCATAATCCCTCCAAAATAGCTATCCGGTAATATTATAGCATCCTTTTACATAAATTACCTTGTAGTGGTTGAAAAATCATAAATTTCATAACTCTGTAAGATATGGGAAATAATGAGGTCTGTTGGCGAAATGGATCCTGTAGCAATGAATACCACTGTGTATTTCATATGGAAGGTTGCGTATTGCTGTCATATGGATTCCAATTGCATAGGCATTACAAACGGTCTTTCATACATTGGATTGCATTACAGGCTGTACAAAAAAGCCATACCTGCAGCGGTATGGCAATACACTGAATTGAAAATAGCGAATTGATATGATGTTACTTCATGGAGGCAGGGATGACGATATTTTCATTTACCAGCTCTTCGTTTTTATATTTGCGAAGAGTGGAAAGGGAAACGAACTGATAGCCCTTTGCCTCCAGCTTCGGCAGCACCTGCAGGATGGCATCTCTGGAAAAATCGTGGATATCATGCAGTAGGATAACGGAGCCGTCATGCACATTCTGCATGATATTCTGGGTGATGATATCTGCGTTTTTATTGCTCCAATCCAGAGTATCCAAATCCCAGAGTGCGAAATCCAGAGTGGATACGGCACGTACATTGTTATTCAATGCACCATAGGGTGGACGAAACATCGTCGCATCCGCACCGCATGCCGCAAATATGGCGTCCTGCGTGTTATAGATTTCATCACTTACTTCAGCTTTGCTCATCGCATCACTTTTGCTTGCGGCGATCCGCATGGAGTGGTCCCAGGAATGATTTCCCACCTCAAAGCCGCGTTTATACATATCGCGAACGATATCCGTGTGATCCACACCGGTCGTGTCGTCCTTCACATTCTGTCCCAGCATAAAGAAGGTGGCACGTCCGTTGTATTTTTCAAATTCCTTCATGATGATTTGTGTATTTTGCCAATGCGGACCGTCGTCAAAGGTGAAGGCAATCATTTTCTTGTTGGGATCCACCTTCTGCTCTGTCGGAATGATCGCGTCTTTTTGATATAGTGAAGGAATGTTTCGGTTCGCAAGGCGGATGTATTTCTTATATTCCTTATAGGGAAAGGCCATCCCTTTTGTTTCCTTGCCGGTATAGAGCATAAGCCCGTCTTTTTCAACCTGCACCTGCAGGGAAGTGATGCTGGGGGTTTTTATGCCTGCTGTCTCTGCCAGCTTTTTTACCACCTGCACATAATCCCGACGCAGGGCATCCTGCACGGTGATTAGCTTTCTCTGTTTGGTATCATAGGTATAGTGATTTCTGACTTCATCCACCTGTTTTTCATCAGCATCATAAATCTTCTGTATAAAGGTTAGATTCACATACTGATCAAACAGCTTTTCACTGGCATAATCAATCGCGATATACTGCATGCCTTCATGCTTGCGCTTTGTCTGTATACTTGTACTGCGATAGGTTTGTACGATTTCATTGAGCTGTTTATCTTCAAACTTCGGATAATAGAAGGAAAGATAATAGGTATCCTCCTTCTCCTCGGTGAAATGCTCCATCGTACCTTCCTTCTTATTGCTTTCGTCATAGGTGTTGTAGGCCGCATACGCATCCTCAGCCATGATTTTATAAATCCCGAAGCCGCCTGCCAGCAGCAGAACCGGTATCAGTATCAGCAGCATAAGCCGCTTTGGGTTGACATGTCTGTTCCGTTTGTATTCCTGTTTCATCATTACTTTCCTCCTGTATACTTGTGAAGCTCACTGCAAGGTATTTTAAATTCCTGTGTTCCCATATACCCGGGGGCAATGGAATATTTTTCAAAGATGATGACAACGTTTCCCTTGCTGTCAATATAGTATGGCTGATTTTTACGGATTCCCTGAAATCCCATCGCTCCGTCAAAATAGCTTGCATTTTCATTCTGCTCTGTACGCTCTTTGATTTGTCTGCGGACACTGGTGTTAATAGTATCCTCATAATCCTTGCCAAACAAATCCTGCAGTGTGATGTCTCTTCCACTGGATAAATCCAGATTGAAGGTCTGATATTCCTGCATGGAGGTATTCAGCTGATAGTTTGTCATAATCTGGAAGGATAACAGGTTCTTTTGATTACAGGTGATTTTATAATCGATTGTGACCTCTGTTTTTGCGGTCAGCGATTCCACCTTTTCCTTTTTCATCATTTCCCGAACCTGTGCACTGTCCTTATACAGCTGCTCGGTGGTTTTATTGATGCGCTCCTCAATCTGTTTATTCACACGCTCCTCCATCTCTGGATTTCCCGTGTTTTTCACCTCCGGAACCTTGACGCTTAAGGAATCCACATCACTGGTTTTCTGATATTCCCGCACGCACAGAATACGGGAGACATCGCCCAGCAGAGGAATCGCGAATACGCTTTGGGCAAACGCCGGTACGGTGTTCAGCACAATCAGATAACCTATAAGGGCAGCACTGAGCGCAGGCTTCCATAGCCTGTAAAAGGTAAAGCGGCTCTGCTTTTTCTGTGCCTGATCGATGCAGGTATCCATAAAGCTGTCCAAATCCTGCGGTGTCTGTATTTCCTCATATTCCTGTCGTAGCTTATCTACCTTTTTCATACATCCTGTTCCTCCATCTGTATACGCATGTCCTTCAATCCTTTATAAAGCCGTGTCTTTACGGTACTTAAAGGCATTGACAGGATATCCGAAATTTCATCCAGCTTGCGGTCTTCGAAAAAGCGGAGGATGAGAATGGTTCTGGTTTTCGGATCCAATGCAAACAGCAGCTGATGAAGCTCCTCACTGAGCAGCATGTCGGTATGCTCCTGCAGCATGATGTCTTCCTCCAGCGGATATACCGATTCCCGACGCTGCTTACGGATTTGATCCAGACAGGTATTGATGAGAATTCTGTAGAACCAGGTATCCATATACTCCATGTTTTTCAATCTGGTCAGACCGGTAAATGCCTTTAGGATTGCATTCTGCAGCATATCCTTGGCATCCGCATCGCTATGCATATAAGAATATGCCAGACGATACAGGCGTTTTTCATTCGATTTTAAATAGAATTCCAGATCGTCCGGATGCAGTCGCTGTTTCATGTACCGTGTCTCCTATCTTGCTGTTTCAGTTATTAGACGCATATTACAGGAAGAAAGTTTGAAAAATTTATAGAAATTTGTATAAATTAGTCGAATCCTGCTCATATGTATTATGACATGAAACCCTGTTTGCGCATACGGAGAACTTCTTAAAAAAGCTTAAATGAAGACTGGGCAATTCTCTTTACAAATGTCTGAAAAAGGCGCATACTATATGTATAAATAAGAACGGTTCTTAATATTAAAGGAGGAAGCAATATGGATCAAACAGCATTTTTTAAATTGAGCTACGGCTTATACATCATTTCAACTACTTCAGAGGGAAAGGATGCAGGCTGCGTTGCAAATACCCTGCATCAGGTAACCTCATCTCCTGCACAGCTTGCGGTAACCCTGAACAAGGACAATTATACGGAGCAGCTGATTGAAAAATCAGGACGCTTCAGTGCAGTCGTGCTAACGCAGAACTGCGGTATGGATATCATTAAAAATTTCGGCTTTTGTTCCAGCAGGGACAATGACAAATTCGCGCAGTGCACTTACCGAAGAGATACACACGGGGTTCCCTATCCCAGTGAGCACATGGCGGCACGCTACAGTCTCAAGGTTGTAAAAACACTTGATTTGGGTACGCATGTCATGTTTGTTGGGGAAGTGGAAGAGGCAGAGGTGCTCAGTGAGGAAGAGGTTATGACCTATGCTTACTATCATCAGGTGAAAAACGGAGCTACCCCGAAGAATGCACCGAGCTATCAGGAAAAGAGTGAGAAAAGCGGCTGGAGATGTACAATCTGCGGTTACATCTATGAAGGAGATCCGCTTCCACAGGACTATGTATGTCCGTTATGCGGTGCACCTGCGGCATTGTTTGAAAAGCTGTAAACAAAGACAAATCCGGCAGTTGTTGAATAGGAGCATGCACAGTCACTGTAGGCGGGCAATGCCATGCAGCTGATTGGAAGAGGCAGTTGCATACTTGTAAACCTTATGCATATGTAGAGACTGTTCGCCATACATGCAGCAGAGGAAAGAGTAGTCTTTCTTCTGATGACATTTAAAATCATATACGTGCAGGTGAGTCTGGTCAGTGGCAATAGCTGAGCAGGCTCTTTTTTCTGCCTGCAGAAGCAGACAGGGGCATATAGCTGTATACCGCAATTGCTTACCTACGAAAGTATGCATACAGAGAAGCGATAATCACAAGCAGCTTGACAGCAATCCTTTTGTGTAGCGCTATCCTCTTTTGTTTACCAGATAATTTCCAAAGGAAACGTCTGCATACGTGCTTGCTCTTTTTCGTGTAAATATCACGACCCTCCTTGTTTTTTTCTTCCGTATATAAGGTAGCAAATGCATGTATCCTACTTGTATCCGATAAAAATACAATAAAGTGGAAGCAAGCTATAGTGCGGAACGTAGCATCCGGTTCCCGCATTTACACACCTGCTGGTATTTATGATTTCATTAGAGACAGCCGAAAAAGCAATAAAAAAGAACATCGCAGGATGTTCCAGGGATGACGCCTTTTACGTATACATGAATATACGTAGTACAGTTACGAATTATAAATATGGATGATGCCGGTATCGTTTAAATTCTGTACAATCAATATGAGAATCGGAAGTATGAAGATACCAAGAAAGCCGAACAGCCTTGCCCCCAGGTACATGCACATAAGCATCAGCAGAGGATGCAGACCGATCTGTTTTCCAACGATTTTCGGTTCAATGATATTGCGTATCACGGTGATGACAAGATACAGAATGAGCAGACCCACACCTGTTTTCACCTGATTGTTCAAAAAACTGATTAGAATCCAGGGAAGCATGATGCCACCGGTTCCAAGCACAGGCAGTACATCAAAAATAGCAATCAGAAAGGCAATGACGAGTGCGTTTTCAATCCCCAGTATATGCAGTCCGATGGTCAGCTCGAAAAAGGTAAGCAGCATGATTTTGCCATAGGCGACGGCGAAGCGTGCAATCGTATCGGTGAAATAGTGCCGGGAGGTAAAGACGATCTGTGCTCCCTTCTCCGGAAGCTGCCGAATAAAAAAGGCTATGATGCGCGGATAATCGGCATTAAAGAAAAAGGAGGATATGATGGCGAAGAAGAAGGCGATAAGCAGATTGGGAAGGGAGGACGCAAAGCCGGTGAACAGGGATACCAGATGCTTGGACAGGGAGGATATGATACTGTATAAAGAAGCCTGCAGGCCGTCCAGAAAGGACTGGATGGCCTGCGCACCTGTGATATCCACCTCCTTCCATACACTTTCCACATTTCCCAGCGTATCGTTGAGAAACGGCTCCAGATTTTGCTGATACAGTCTTGGTATGTCTTCCACAAAATCCTTCAGGAATGCAAAGCCCTTCATAAATAGCAGTGTCACAAAGGCACCGATGGTCGCATAAAAGACCAGAATCACAATTGATGACCAAAGCTTTTCATGACCGCCGCTCAGCGCTGTCAGCCTTTTGATGAGCGGACGCAGCATGAAGGCAATCAGAAAACCAATCAGAAAGGGCATGATCGTATACATCACATAGCGTAGAAACAGATACAGCAGTGCAAGTATGAGGCAGCTGTAAACAAAATGGATGATAAAGGCTCTTTGTTTTTCCGTATTCATAATACTTCCTCCTTTGCGGTTGCTTCGTAATCCGCGGAAATGTTTGTTGTCAGATGCTTTATAGACGGATTGCAATGCTGAACAGCTGATGTATGAAAGAACAGCGGTGGCGGATGATGTTTGCACAAGCTGCCTTGTGCTTGTCCGGCAGGGCATGTCCGGGTTTGGAAAACCTATTTTTGATGCTATACAGAGAGTATAGATACAGTATAGAAAAAAAGAACCGAGAAGTGTGCGGATTCCTGTCATATACTCAGGATACAGATACAGCTTACGGTTCTTTTTTACTTTTTTGTGTGTGCTAACAGAGTGAATACAGCTTCTATCGATCAATACGATCGTGTTGAATTCTTATGCTTTAAATTTACCGGCGATCAAGTAAGGACCCATTTACTTCCCGTCCTCTTTTTTTCTGCGTTCATTGATGATGGAAAACAGCCGCTCTGCATTGATCCGTGAGATAGCTTCTATTCTTGTCGGGAATGCCTTCTGTAATCGGATATGGGTGCGTTTGCGTTTGGTGTGAAGGGATGTAATGCGCTGCCGCAGCCTTTCGATACGCTCCAGAAGAATCTCATCCGCATTGGTGGAATCCAGAACCCGTGCTACCGCATCGCTTAGATTCTCCTGAAGCAAAGTAATGCTGGCATTTGCAAATTCCTGCCGCAGCTCGCGAATGCTTTCCTCGATTTCCTGAAAATCCTTGTTCTTGCGCAGCAGTGCAAGTGCTGTGTTATACAGGTCATAGCCAAACCCGAAAAGAGCGGCTGTACAAAGCATAGTCTGCATCCCGGGGGAAAACAGATGCACAAATTCCTGGATTGCCGGATGGATGAGATAATAGACAACCAGCACCATACAGCCGAACAGCAGGGAGTTTTTCAGGCAGACACGGCCGTGAATGTTGAATGGATAGCTTGAGTAATCCCACCATTTGGTATGAAAGAGAACCTCCATGCCCCAGCTCGTAACGTACTCCAGGGCGCTTGTTACGACGATGCCCATAACAAACATGAGGGGAATGCTGAAACCGAAAGGATCGAGAATGTGAAGCACCGCCAGTGCTCCGCAGCCATAGATGGGACAGTAGGGACCGGCGAGAAATCCGCGGTTGATAAATGTATGCGCGGGGATGCTGCAGTAGATACATTCGCAGAGCCAGCCGAAAAAGCTGTACAGGAAGAAATATAAGATAAGCTCCATACGATCCTCTTAAAACTCCTGATACAGACGGTAATCGCCGAAATCGCGAATCGTCATAAGGGCATCACTGTACTTGCGCTTTTCCTTGTCATTCACTACGATCACATCAATTCCGGCATTGCGCGCTGCCATAACGCCGTTTTCGGTATCTTCAAACACAATGCATTCCTCTGCGGTTAGATCAATGTTGTGCAATGCCTCCAGATACATCTGGGGGTCCGGCTTGGAGCGGGTAACCTGCTGGGAGGTTATCACATAATCAAAATAGGCTTCCATGTGCTTTTCCCGCAATATATGGGATACGATTTCTGTCGCATTGTTGGTGCATAGACAGATTTTATAATTCTTTTGCTTTACATACTGCAGAAACATGAGTGCATCCTTTTTCAACGGGGCGTTGTCGTAATGCTCCAGCAGAAAATCACTCACCCGGCGTACAAGCTCCTTTCCTTCCGCAGGGTCTTCCACCTCCTGCAAAATGCGGGTCTCCATTTCCGCAAAGCTGCGAACGCGGGATTTCAGTATTTTCAGAATCAGTGTTTTCTGTACCGTTTTCAATTCGCTCAGTGCCTGCCTGAAGTTGATATTCTCATAGGTGTTGATGAGCGTTCCATCCATGTCAAACAGAATTCCTTTTTTTGTCATCGCATGTTCTCCTTTCGCATAATCGCATCCAGAAACTGGTTCAGCTTCTCCAGTCCCTTCACGATGATTTCCTTATCCTTATAATTGTGCTGCTTCCACTGCTCCTCATAGTGCTGTTGGATCTTACGCGATATCGTCTGTACGCAAAGTGCTCCGCTTTGACTTGTGCAAAGCTCCACAATACGTTCATCCTGTTCCCTTTTTTTTGCGGATCAGATAGCCGCTGTGCTCCAGCTTTTTGCAGAGAGCCGACATATTGCCTGCATCGGTGTGCAGTGCCTTTGCGACAGAACCGATTGTGGTGCAGGGGTGCTGCTGTATATAGGAGAGCACGGAATACTGCATGTCGGTAATGCGATAGTGCTCGTATTCTTCCTTCAGATAACGGGAACGCTGAAATGTCAGCTTGCGGTTCAATTCCTCTACCTGCTGTTCATACAGTGAAATATCCATATGCATGACTTCCTTTCCTTATTATATGTGATTTACATATTTTACAACTGTGTGCCCTCGCTGTCAATGGGCTTTGGTTTCAGGAAGCGGGAGGCGAAAATTCCATGAAACATTTTCATTTTTCACGAAACGAAAAAAACGGCAAAATATACATGAAATCGCTTGCAAAAATCATAAAATAAGATACAATATAACTATACTAGAAGTGATGCAAGAAAGGGGCGTGTGTTTTGTGACAGCAAACAGAATCATGAAAAAACCTGATACAGACAGTGCATTCCCTGACGTACCTGATGAAGATGTACGTAGTTTCTTCGCGGCCTTAGAATGGATGTAAAGTGCGATTGCTTTGCGTCCGTTTTTTTATTCAGATGATTCAGTATAAACTAAAGGAGGAATTAAAATGGATCAGAAATTCAACAAAGCATTCTGGGATGCATGTGCAAACGGTGATTTTGCAACGGTATGTGCGGAAATCAAGAAGGGTGCTGACATCAACTATCAGAACGGTGATGGAAGAACGGGTCTGATGCGTGCTGCCAAGCGTGATTACAAGGATATCGTACGCGTGCTGCTGGATAATGGTGCAGAGGTAAATCTGGAAGATAATAAAGGAAAGACCGCCATTATGGGGGCAGCGAAAAAAGGAAATAAAACCATCTGCAAGAAGCTGATCGAAGCAGGTGCGGATGTGAATACGTCGGATGATCGCGGCAGAACTGCGCTGATGCGTGCTGCTTTTCTTGGACATGATCGCTGCGTTGAGGTGCTGCTGGATGCCGGTGCTGAGATCAATGCGCAGGATGAGGTGGGCAGAAGTGCGTTAATGGAAGCCTGCGTTGCATTTAAAAAGGATGTTATCCGTATGCTGATTGAACGAAATGCGGATGTGAATCTCTGTGATAACAATGGCTGTACGGCATTGATGCGTGCGGCATATGGCGGATATGTGGGACTTGTGGAGGATCTGCTGGCAAACGGTGCGGATAAGGACCTGATTGATAAGGAAGGTCACAAGGCAATTCACTATGTACGCGAAGACTGTCTGGCTCAGCTGAAGCCGATACTGAAGTAGGAGGTAGCCTGTATGAGAGACTATCTGAGCCATGAGGTACGAAATGTAGTCGTACTCGGACACAGCGGTGTCGGTAAAACCGCAGTTATGGAAAGTATGCTGTATTTTACAAAGGCGAGTGATCGCTTTGGTGTTACGAGTGAGGGAAGCTCACTGATTGATTATGATCCGGAGGAAATACGACGCGGTATCTCCGTGTATGCTTCGCTGGTGCCGATCGAGTGGAAGGATTGCAAAATCAACTTTATCGATACACCGGGGTATGCGGATTTTATTCGCGGTGCGGAAGCGGGAATCGCGGTTGGAGACAGTGCCCTGATTGTCGTGGATGCCAAGGATGCTGTACAGCCCGGGACGATCAAGGCATGGGAGGCAGCACAGAAGCGCTCCATTCCGACAATCTTCTTTGTGAATAAGCTGGATGAGGATAATGCATCCTTTGATCAGGCATATTCCGTTCTGCGGGAAACCTTCGGTAAGAGCGTTATTCCGTTTGAAGTACCGATTATGGAAAATGGAAAGACCATCGGCTCCGTGAATATTCTGCGTGACAAGGCATGGTATTTTGAAGGATCGCTGGCTGATCCGAACAAGGCACAGCCGGTACCGGAGGATATGACGGATATCGTTGCCGAATATAAGAATCAGATTGCGGAAGCGATTGCCATGAGTGATGATGAGCTGATGGAAAAATATTTCAGCGGTGAGGAATTCAGCGAGGCGGAGCTGACAAGAGGAGTACGTCTGGGTGTGCGGAATGGAGAAATTCGACCGGTGTTCAGCGGAAGTGCTACGCATAGTGTCGGTACAGAGCGTCTGATGGATCTGATTGTGAAATACTTCCCGACATATGGAGAAGCAGGAAGTATCATGGTCAGTGATGCCGAAACCAAGGAACCGGTTATGCTGGAAACAAATGAGAAGGAAACGCTGTGTGCACAGGTATTCAAGACGGTTGTCGATCCGTTTGTCGGACGTATTTCCTATATCAAGGTGTTGGCCGGAGTGATGAGCAGTGACTCTGTCGTATATAATGCAACCAAGGATCAGGTGGAGAAGATTTCAACCATCTTTATCGTCAAGGGGAAACACCAGACGGCAGTTGGAAAGCTGTTTACAGGTGATATTGGAGCCGTTGTCAAGCTGCAGGCTACACAGACCAATGATACCTTGTGTGAAAAGGGAAAGCACTATCTGGTAGAACCGATTCAATTCTCGGAGCCGATGCTTGGTATGGCGGTATTCCCGAATTCCAAGAATGATGAGGATAAAATGAGCAGTGCGCTTGCACGCATGGTGGAGGAGGATCCTACCCTGCGTCTGGAAAACAACAAGGAAACCAAGCAGACGATTCTGTATGGAATCGGTGATCAGCATATTGATGTTGTACTGAATAAGCTGAAGAACAAATATAAAGTGGAGGTGCGCCTGGAAACACCGAAGGTACCGTATCATGAGACAATTCGGAAAACGGCAGTCGGTGAAGGCCGGCATAAGAAGCAGTCCGGCGGTCATGGACAGTTTGGGCACGTTTTCGTGGAATTTGCACCGAATCCGGATGAAGAGGAAATGGTATTTGAGGAAAAGGTATTCGGAGGCGCCGTTCCGCGTCAGTATTTCCCGGCGGTGGAAACAGGTCTTCGGGAATGTATGCAGCATGGTCTGCTGGCAGGCTACAAGGTAGTCAATATCAAGGCAACTCTGCTGGATGGAAAATATCATGATGTCGATTCCAGTGAGATGGCGTTTAAGCTGGCTGCCCGTCTTTCCTATAAGGCAGGTATTCCGGAAGCGAAGCCGATCCTGCTGGAGCCGATCGTGAATATTACCGTTAAGGTACCGGATGAATTCACCGGTACGATCATCGGCGATTTCAATAAGCGCCGTGGAGCAATCATGGGCATGGATATGGTTGACGGCTATCAGGAAATCACAGCACAGGTACCGCTGGCTGAGGTACAGAAATATCCGATCGAGCTGCGTGCGATGACACAGGGACGCGGAGTATATACACAAAGCTTTGACCGCTACGAGCCGGTACCATCCAATATTGCGGACGGTATTATTGCACAGCATAAGAAAGAAGAGGAAGAATAAACAGAGACGGGGATCTGCATGGCAGGTTCCCGTGTTCTTTATGAAAGAAGGAAAAACATAAATGAAGACAATGATAATAAATGCACGGGTGCTTATGCATGCACAGCGGTGTGTGAAGGAGGAAGCCGTTCTGATCGAAGATGGCACGATTTTGGATATCGCTTCGGAATGTGAGCTTCCTCATGCCGAGCAGGTTATTGATGCAGAGGGATTGTATCTGGCACCGGGACTGCTGGATACACATACGCATGGAATCGGCGGCTTTGATTTTAATACGTGTACTGCCCAAGCAATAGAGGAAATCATCGCTTTGGAGCATGCGGAAGGGGTCACCGGTTTTCTGGCCAGTCTGGTTGTGGAGAATCATGCAATGACGATGGAGCGGCTGCAGCTGCTGGATTCGCAGGTAACGGATTCCTTACTCGGTATTCATCTGGAGGGACCGTTTCTGAATCCGAAGCAGAAGGCTGTCATGAAGGAAGAATTTCTGCGTTTGCCGAATATTGAAGAATTTCGACAGTTTCTGCGTGTTTCTTCCCATGTTTCCTCAATGACGATAGCACCGGAGCTGCCTGATGCGCAAAGACTGATCAAGGAGGGGACAAGGCAGGGCATTGTCATGAATATCGGACACAGCATGGCAGATGCACAGCAGGTGATGCAGGCTCAGAGAAACGGAGCAAAGGGGATTACCCATCTGTATAATGCGATGAGTCAGCATGAGCACCGTAATCCCGGTGTGGTGACAGGTGCACTGCTTTCCGATCTGATGTGCGAGCTGATTGTGGACGGATTTCATGTACATCCGGATGTCGTTCATGCCACCTATCGTGCTTTAGGGGATGATCGCATCATACTCATCAGTGACGCCAATCCATATAAGGCGGTAGCGGATGGAGAATATCCGTTTAGCGGCAAGAATATTGTCATTCAGGATGGAAAAGCTACGGTAAAGGAAACCGGGCGAATTGCAGGAAGCACGCTGGCAATGAATACTGCCCTGCGCAATATGTGCAGATATACCGGTTGCAGTGTGGAAAGTGCGGTGCGTATGGCGGCATATAATCCCGCAAGGCTGTATGGCTGGAAAAAAGGATCAATAGAGCCTGGCTATGATGCGGATTTGATGTTAATGGATGATGCATTTCATATACACAGGGTCTGGCAAAGGAAATATTTTATGTAGAGGAAGGCAGGGAAAATCGTCTCTTCAACAACAAAAACAGCTTATTTGAGCATATATGCAGACTGCACATTTTCTTAGGATAATGCGTTTTTTATAAATGGTGGCTCATGTATACGTCTATTTCCAATAAGTGCCACATGAATATCTCCTATTATAAACTGAAAAAAACGCTGATACCGTACTTTAACAGGGGAGGTATCAGCTTTTCTGTATGTGAACAGCGCAGCTTGTACACATGTATTGAAGCATAAGGCTTCCAAAGTGTGTTTCTTTATACGAAGAAATGGATGAAAATCAGCTATAAGGTGCGTAAATTTTGAATGATTTTCTCATCTATCAAGCGGTTGTCGTACTGCATTGCAAGTATGATACTGCCTGCATCGGGAGAAAGGATTGGCGCAGTGAGCGTTAATGTTGGTTCGATGGACAAATATTCCTTTAACGGCTCCAGAATATAGCTACCGCTTTTGAATACGCCTCCGCTATAGGAAACAGGGATATTCTTGGAAGTGAAGGGCAGCTGCCGGTAAATCGCTAGATAAATATCAGCAAGCTCTTTTGCGGCTTCCTGAAAAATTTTCATTGCGACAGGATCATTTTGCTTTGCAAGTGTAAACACTGTCTGCGACATCGCGGCAACTCTGGTTCTGTCAAAGTTCCAATTCACAACACAAGTGGTTAGGATATCACTGTCCTCCTGTAGATGATATTGTGTTTTCACAGCTTCATATAATGCAGTTTTTGGTTCTCTGCCATCGCTTTGTTTAGTGAAATGCTGAATCAGCCGACAGGCGATCCAGTAGGCACTTCCTTCATCACCGCCGAAGATATGGTGCCATCCTGCGCTTCTGCACATCTGCCCCTGTTCATTTTTTCCAAGTCCTATGGAACCGGTGCCTGCGATTACATTGATTCCTGCAGCTCCAGCCAGGGATCCTGCCAGTGCGTTTTCCATATCGTTGCCTAGCATGTGCGGTATTTGCGGATAAGCTTTTTTGACAGCCCTTTCGATGGCGGGACTGTCCTTTTCTATATCCCGATATCCTGCACAGGCGATAAACGCAGCGGCGATTTGCTCTACCTTTATCGCACTGCTATTCAGGCAGTCATACAGGCCGTCCTGCATGACTTTGGTGACACCATCCAATCCGCATTGCAGATAATGACAGGTAGGCTGTATGCTTTGCGCCTGTACTCTGCCAAATGCATCACAGATGATGAATTTTGTCCTGGTTCCTCCCCCGTCTACTCCCAGATAATAGTTCATTCTTTCATATCCTTTCGTGCTGTAGAGTTTCGTTCGATGAATTTTGTTGGTAACAGAATATTGAGTATCGTCTCATCATGCTCGTGTATCAGCTGATACAGCCGCTGAACCGAACGTTTTCCGATTTCATGTGTTGGTACATCCACCGTGGATAACGGTGGAATCATATGTGCAGTGGTGGAAAGATTGTTGAAACCGATGATGGAAATATCTCTTGGACAGCGAATATCCATTTCATACAGCTTTCCAAGGATGACGGATGCGAGTGTATCGCTTCCCGCGAAAATAGCGTCTGGGCGATTCTCCTGCAGCATCAGCTGTTCGGTTTCCTGCACACATTTTTCAATATCCCAATCGCAATCAATTACGATTGAGGGATCATAGGGAATTCCTGCTTTGCGCAGAGATTCACGATATGCGATCATCCGCTTGCTATCTAAAAAGCAGGTATTTGGCGCTCCGCCACCGATATAGGCGATTCTGCGACATCCGCAGGCTAGAAAATGATCCATCACCTGGAAGGTTGCCTCAATATGATCAAATCCGACGTTGTTATAGTCGTAGCAGTATGGATCGATTCCTACGATGTAAGGGATGGATGCTGTTAAAGCCGCGAAGGTATCCTTTGGCAAATCCTCCATTAAAAGCAGTCCATCCAGATTCTGTCTGCACATTTCCGATAAAATAGCGGGATCTTTTAATTCATTGTAATTTTTTATGGAAGAAATTGCCATCCCATATTTCGTGCTTTCCTCCTCCGCGGATGCTAAAATAGAATTGAAAAAGGGATCACCGTATTTCTCTGAAGTAACTGCCATGATACAGCCGATATTGTATTTACTGGTCTTGGCTTTGCTTTTGAAGGTGTAGTTCAGTTCACGGACTGCATCTTCAATTTTTTTTCGTGTAGCCTCTGTCGCTTTGAAGGATTCATCGTTGGATAGGATACGGGATGCAGTGGCAAGGGATACACCAGCCAACTTAGCGACATCGCGAAGTGTTGACATATAACCATCTCCTCTCTGTTTACTAAACATTATAGAACAAAATTAGGGAAAAAGCAAATAATTTAGTAAAAATATTGTCTGTAAGCCTTTACAAACAGAAAGTGTTGCGGTATACTGTGGTTGTAATCAACTAAACAATAAACAAATGTTTAGTAAACAAAGAAAGGAAACTGTTTATGAAAAGGAAATTTGCATTTATTGGAGCCGGTTCTCTTGACTTTACCAGAGGACTGGTAAGGGATATCCTGACATTTGATGCTTTCAGAGACTGTGAAATCATGCTGATGGATATCAACGAAACACGTCTGAAATATGCCAAGGATGGTGTTATGCGCATTGTGGAGGCAGGAAAGTATCCTGCAGTCGTTCATGCGACAACTGATCGCAAAGAGGCTTTAAAGGATGCTGACGGTGTATTGATCACTATTTTGCAGGGAGGTGTTGAAGTCTGGCGGCATGATATCGAAATTCCAAAGAAATATGGAGTTGATATCTGTGTCGGAGATACACGCGGGCCATCTGGCATCTTTCGGTTTTTGCGTACGGCACCGGTTCTACTGGATATCATTCGTGATGTGGAGGTGCTTTGTCCGAATGCCATTGTATTGAATTATACAAACCCTATGGCAATGCTGGTCAGCTATCTGCAAACGCAGACAGAAGTTAATGTCACTGGCTTGTGCCACAGTGTACAGGGAACAGCAGAAATGCTGGCAAACTGGATTGGAGCCGATCCAAAGGAGATTTCCTATACCTGTGCCGGTATCAATCATCAGGCCTTCTATCTAAATTACGAATGGAAGGGGAAAGATGCCTATCCGCTGATTCAGAATGCTATTCAGCGAGAAGAGGTTGCCAATGAGGAAATGGTTCGAATCGAGATGTACCGGCATCTGAGGTATTTTCCAACCGAATCCAGTGGGCACAATTCCGAATATAATCCTTGGTTCCGCAAACGCAAGGATCTGATTGAAACCTACTGTACGCATGGAACCGGCTGGAATCCGGGAGCATATGCCTATATTCTGGATGAATATCTGGAACGTGAGGATACCTGGGAACAGGAGTACCGTGATTGGGTGAATCAAGGAGACATTGATTTGAAACGGGGAGATGAATATGCATCCAATATCTTCAATGCCATCTTCGGAGATCACACACCGTATTTCTTCAACGGCAATTTGCGAAACAAAGGCTATATTCGAAACGTTATGGAGAATGCCTGTGTGGAGGTTCCGGTTGTTGCGACCAGCAAGGGGATTCATTCCATTCAGCAGATTACGCTTCCGGATCATCTGGCTCTGATGGTGGATCATTCTGCTCGCATCGAGGAGCTTGCTGTACAAGGAGCGCTAAACGGCGATCCACAGCTGATCTTTGAGGCGATACTCTTTGATCCATTGACGGCAAGTGTACTGAGTATGCAGGAAATTCACGATATGGTACAGGAAATGCTGCATAAAAACAAAGACTATCTGACATATTTCAAAACACTGGATTTAAAGGATTAAGACGGGAGTAAATCAAAACATTAAAGCAAAGCGAGGAGAAAATCGATGAAAAAATTAGTTTGCTGTGGATTATCAGCGCTGTTAAGTGCAACGATGTTCGGCTGTAGTTCATCTTCCGGGGGATCTGATGGGGATAAGGTGGAATTGACCTTCTGGGGACACCAGAATGAACCATGGGCAGCTTCTTATCAGAAAATTGCCAGAGAATTTGAGGAAAAGAATCCGGATATTCATATCAATATCGAATTCTTCCCATATGATCAATTTGAATCCAAGGTCCAAACATCCTTGATTTCCAAGGAAGGCGGAGCGGATATTTACGAGCTATGGGGCGGCTGGGGTCTGGATTTCGCCAGTACCGGAGCGCTTGCTGAGATACCGGAAAATCTGTCAAAGACCATTCATGACGATGTGTACCCATCTACGATTGGCGCTTTGGAATATGAAGGCAAGCTGTATGGTCTGCCAATGGAATTCAATATTGAAAATGGTGCTATGCTTGTCAATAAGAAATTGATGAGTGAACATAATTTAAAGACTCCTACCACCTGGAAGGAATTAAGAGAAACAGCGAAAAAAGCTACGAAAAAGGATGGGGACACCATTACAATCAAGGGCTTTGATTTTGTGAATTGGGATTCTGTACCATATATGTTCCTGTCCATGATTCTGTCCACTGGAGGCACCTATCAAAACGAGGACGGTAGCTTCAATCTGCAGACACCACAGGCAAAGGCAGCACTGCAGGAGTTGTATGATATGGTGAAGGTCGATGGTGTCACAACAATGGAAGGTCTTGATGGAGGCGGTGATATGGAAGGATATCAGCAGCTGTATGCAGGAAATGTTGTTATGGTTCCGCGCGGTCCGTGGACAATTGCGGAGGGCATCACCTCCTTCGGCCTGGAATATGGAAAAGATTTTGATTATGTATCTATGCCATGGTTTGGTGATAAGCCGGCATTTGCTGCAGAAACTGGATGGTCTATGGCGGTTAATGGAAACAGCAAGCAACAGGAAGCAGCATTCAAATTTCTTGAATATTTCTTCCAGGATGATGTGCTGATGAAACATAATATCGCATGCTCTCAAATTCCTCCGAAAAAATCTGTCGCATCCAATCCGGAATTTATCAAACAGATGCCATATGCCGAACCACTTGTAAAAATTCTTGACAAGTCGCAATTCATTGGTCATTTCAATACAGATCAGTTTAAGGAAAAGGTGAATGCAACCTTCCAAAAGCTGGTACGCGGTGATATTAAAAATGTTGATCAGGCACTAATTACTATGGAGAAGGAATTAAACGGTATTATAAAAAAATAATGCCAGTATAGGGAAGAGGACATCGCTCTTCCCTAATCTAAAAGAAGGTGAACCCATTGAAAAACAAAAAATTCGTTCTCATCGTCCTGATTCCAATCTTTCTCCATCTTATGATTTTTATGATTGGTCCCATTATCGGAGGTCTTGCGATATCATTCTTCGATTATAATCCTTTACGATCCGATAACCATTTCGTAGGTTTAGATAACTTTGTCCGTCTTGTACAGGATCCAGTATTCTGGAAAGCAACGAAAAACACATTGTTCTTCGTTGTGATTACCGTTGCACTGAATATCGTGATATCCTTGGGAATCGCACAGCTGATCAGTATGTTTAAATCTAACAAGACCCGAAGTCTCTTCCGTATGATTTTCTTCCTGCCATGTGTTGCCCCCTTGGTCGCTTCCAGTGTAGTTTGGGCAAAGAGTATTTTACCTACCACAAACGGACTGGCCAATATGGCATTGCGTACCCTTGGTTTAGCAGAGGTGAATTGGCTTGGAAACCCTGATGTGCTCATGTGGTCCATCATTGTATTCTCTATATGGGCAGATATCGGCTACAACATCATCCTCTTTACGGCAGGTATCGATGGAATCCCTGGTGAATTCTATGAAGCAGCTGATTTGGATGGCGCCAGCGGCTGGCAGAAATTCCGTCATATCACATTGCCTCTGCTGAAGCGAACCTTTACATTTGTGACCATTATGACACTGATTTCTCACTTTCAGGCATTTGCGCAGTTCGCTGTCATGGCAGTTCGTAATGGCCCGCAGAATTCAGGATTGGTTTTGACCAGCTATATTTATAAGACAGCCTTTGAAACTAAGGACATGGGATATGCTTCGGCAATCTCTCTGGCATTGTTCATGATTATTATGGTTGTTTCCCTCATCCAGCAGCGTGCTAATAAGGTAGAATGGGAGTATTGATATGAAAAAACATAAAATGACGAAACAAAAGGCTGTCCGCTATAGTATCTTTATCGGTCTTGCGATCCTTGCAATTTTCTTCATCATGCCGTATTTCTGGATGCTGTCTAATTCTTTCAAAAGCACACAGGAGATTCTAGTTAATCCAAGACATCTTTTGCCGCTGGAGCCAACACTCAGCGGATATGAAAAGGTATTGACACAATCCCCGTTCTTCACCTGGTTTAAAAACAGTGCATTTATTACGGTGACAAATACCGTCATTATTCTGTTCACCAGCGCACTGGTAGGCTATGTGTTCTCAAAATTTCAATTCAAACGCAAAAAGCTATTGTTTGCCATCCTGCTTGCCAGTATGATGGTTCCCGCACAGACAACTATGATTCCTTCATTCCTTTTGATCAATTCACTGGGATTGTATAACAGTGCAGGCGCTTTGATTCTACCCTCCTTCGTAAACGCCTTCGGTATATATCTATGCAAGCAGTTTTGTGATGAGATACCAAGAGAGCTTATTGAAAGTGCTAAGCTGGACGGGGCAGGAGATTTCACGATTTTCTGGAAAATCATTATTCCTCAGATACGACCAGCACTTGGTGCATTGGCTATCTTCACATTCCTGAATTACTGGAACGATTATCTGAATCCACTGATTATGCTGAATGAGGTTAAGAAAATGACGTTGCCGTTGGCTTTGTCCTTCTTCGCATCGCAGCATATGGCTGACCTTTCCGCAACAATGGCTGCTTCTGCATTGATTATGGTGCCGGTTACTGTCGTTTTCATGATTTTCCAGAAGCATTTCATCAAGGGTATCGCGATGACAGGTATGAAATAAAGGAGAGCAGATATGGCAAATTTAAGGTTAGAGAATATAAATAAGATATATGATAATAAGGTACAGGCTGTTTTTGATTTCAATCTGGAAATCAAGGATAAGGAATTCATTGTTTTTGTAGGTCCGTCCGGCTGCGGCAAATCCACGACGCTTCGCATGATTGCCGGTCTCGAGGAAATATCCAGCGGCAGTCTGTATATTGATAATGTACTGGAAAATGATGTGCCAAGTAAGGACCGTGATATCGCCATGGTATTTCAATCCTATGCGCTATATCCGCACATGAGTGTCTATGATAATATGGCGTTCGGCATGAAAATCAAAAAGGTGCCAAAGGATGAAATAGATAAGCGTATTCACGAAGCAGCGCGAATTTTGGAAATCGAACCATATCTGAAACGCAAGCCAAAAGCACTATCCGGCGGACAGCGGCAAAGAGTTGCTCTGGGGAGGGCAATTGTCCGCAATGCCAAGGTGTTTTTGATGGATGAGCCGTTATCTAATCTGGATGCCAAGCTGCGCGTGCAGATGCGTTCTGAAATCATAAAGCTGCATGAACGCATCGGAGCGACGACAATTTATGTTACTCATGATCAGACAGAGGCTATGACGATGGCGAGCCGCATTGTTGTTATGAAGGATGGGTATATCCAGCAAATCGGAGCACCGAAGGAAATTTACGAGCATCCGGCTAATATGTTTGTGGCAGGCTTTTTAGGAAGTCCAGCTATGAATTTCATCGAGGGAACGTATAAGGAAGGTATGTTCTGCTTTGATGCACATTCAATTGAAGTAAATAATCTTGCGAAGGAGAGTCTGAAAACCTATGAGAATAAAAGAATTATCATGGGAATCCGTCCGGAAAACATCTACATGGAGGAAATCGTAGCACAGACCTATCCAAAATCTGTCATAGACTATCAGTTGGATGTAAAGGAACTGCTGGGAAATGAATATATACTGCATGGGACGATCGGTAATACGCCGATGGTTGCCAAGGTAAATGCGCGTATGGAGCTGCAGCCGCATCAGATGCTGAAACTGACGATAGATGCGAACCGTATGAATTTCTTTGATCCGGAAACAGAAGAGGCAATTCATTCATGAACGATCTCTATTTATCACAGTTTGACCCGTATGCAGAATGTATAACACCACAGCATCCGATATGCAAACCGAAATTTCCGGTATTCGATATGCATACACATATGGGTAATCTGGTTCCCGGCCCCGGTTATGCGGCACTGTATAATACTGCGGATTATGTCGAAGCTTTGCAGGATGCTGGCGTTGCACATATCGTGAATCTTGATGGTGTCTGGGGAAATGAGCTTGATGCCATGATTCGTAAGACGGAGGGTTTTGAGAATTATATAACTACATTTGTATGGATCGATGTATCCAGAATTGATGATCCGGATTTCAAGCAATGGGTGCGTAATCATTTGATGGAAGCTTATCGGAAGGGAGCACGCGGTATCAAGATGTGGAAGGTCATTTCACTGGAATACAGGGATACGTACGGCAGGTATATTCGAACAGATGATTCGCGTCTGGATGTTGTGTATCAAACAGCAGCGGAACTGCACATGCCAATTTTAATTCATATTGCGGATCCAGTAGCGTTTTTTAAGCCTGCTGATCGTCATAATGAACGCTTTGAGGAATTGAACTGTCATCCTGACTGGCAGTTTGGCAAACCGGGGCAGTTGTGCTTTGAAGAACTTATGGATATGCAGGATCGTATGGTGGAGAACCACCCGCAAACAACCTTTATAATTGCACATTTCGGCAGCTATGCGGAAAATCTGAAGCATGTTGCACTGCGTCTGGATCGATACGATAATATGTATGTGGATATGGCGGCGCGTGTAGCAGAGCTGGGGAGAGTGCCCTATTCCAGTAAAGCATTCTTTGAAACGTATTCAGAACGCATTGTATTCGGAACGGATTGCTGTCCGCTGGATCTGGGACAGCATTCTATTTATTACCGGTTTCTGGAAACCATGGATGAATATTTTCCATATCAGCCAAATGGCGAGCTTCCGGGACAGGGGAGATGGCGAATCTATGGAATCGGTCTATCGGATGAAATTTTGCGAAAAGTCTATTATCAGAATGCATGTCGTATTATGAATATGGATGAACAGCAGTTTTTGCTACAGAATAAATAAGCCTTGAAAAGCAATGGTTTTCATGCAACTATTGCTTTTTTGTATAGGATTATTACTGTCAAGTAAAGCTTTATTGAAATAGAGATTGTCAAAGCAGCTTTTTATGTTGTTTTCTGTTGTACAGAAATCGGATAATCTCTTCTGTATCATATGAGCTTTGCAGAAAATCATATGTGTGTCATACAAATATCCTTTAAAAAGAATGGTTGCAAAGTGACATTTTAAGCGCTATACTATAGTTGTATTCAAACGTATACAATGCTGTATATATTAGATATATATAGTATACTTCCCCTCGATATGAATGACAATGATTTTCTATAAAAGTTTAAATGTATATCACAAAACGGTTATTCATAAAAAAGACAGTATCCATTATAGATAGCGTATACTGTCTTCATCCCATATTATTCGCTTCGCTTCTTTTCCAGTAAGTGCAGTCTGGCATAGCCATCCAATACCTGTATCAAGCCAAGATCACAATACCCTTGTCGTTCAAACCAATCTTTCGTCCCGTTGGGAAACGTACTATTCTCATCACATATCACCAGTATTCTCCGGTAGGTTTTAAACAGCTCTTTCTCCATACACTGCAAGGGCCAGGCCTTATAGTCTGCCTCTTCACTGGAATGATATACACATGTTAGAAAAGCCGTGTGCGCATCCTTGGGAATCGGATATGGAACCTGTAAGGATGGCATGCATTCAACACCGCCTACGATTTGTCCCTCCAGCTGATGGATAAAACCAAATGTGGTGAGTCCGCAGGAGCTGAGAAAATCCGATTTTTTCTTCATCTGTGCGCAATCCGCACACAGTGTGCATCCCTTTGCGGTCAATGCCAGGGTTTCACTGGTAAGTGGAAGCAATTCACCTCTTTTTTCCTCGTAGGACTGCTCAATAACATACGGTTTCTCCCTTGTAATGGCTCCATCCCGCACTCCCTTTAATACCGCAGCTGTAACAGGACCATACCAGTGCAGCTGCTGATTGAAAATAGTTAGAAAGGGATAATACAGCTGTTTTTCAAATGCAAGCTTTTCCTGACCTGTGATATCAATGCAGGTTACATCATCCATGGCAGCTTCTTGAAACAGCTCCAGCATTTCTGCAATGATAGGACACTGATATCCCCAGTGATAGAAGGTTATTTGCATATTACATCACTATGGGCCGGTAGCCCATAAGCTGATTCTGCGTGTAAAACCGCGCGTTTGATCGCCTTTGCCATCATTTCTGTCGCAAGCATACCGACAGCATCAGCCATAACCTCAACCTCACCACTGCTGAGTACAAATATAGAATCTCCATCACTCATGGTATGTACCGGATGAATCGCTCTCGCATAGCCATTATGTGCAATTCCTGCAATCTTGGTACACTGCGCCTTATCAAGCTTTGCATTTGTCACAATACAGCCGATTGTCGTATTGCCTTCCGGCAGCTTTCGCAGAGCATCCATTTGTTGAAACAGAACATCCTGTGCCTTTAAAACTGATCCGCTATGGGAATCATAAACACCCGCCAGCAGCTCATTTGTTTCATAATCCACTACATTTCCACAGGCATTTACAGCTACGATAGCAGCAACCTGCAGGTCACCAACCTGTATACCGCAGGTTCCGATACCACTTTTCATAGCATGCTCAAAGCCCAGCAGCTTTCCAACGCTCGCTCCTGTCCCCGCCCCGTGATTTCCTTCTAATACCGTATCATTTTCTGCGTCCACGCATGCCGCATAGCCCATTTCCTTATCCGGCCGGACATGTGCATCGCCAACGGACAAATCGAACAAGCTCGCACCACAGACAATAGGAACCTTGGCTACCTGCATGTCAAAGCCTGCACCGTGTTCTTCCAGATACTGCATGGCACCACTGGCAGCATCAAGGCCGTAGGCACTGCCTCCGCTCAGCATTACAGCATGAATTTTCTGTACCATATTGATCGGATGCAGAAGATCGGTTTCTCTGGTAGCCGGTCCACCGCCTCTGACATCGACTCCCGCAACTGCGCCATCTCTGCATAGGATAACGGTACAACCTGTCCCCGCCTTCTGATTCTCTGCCTGCCCAACCTGAAAGCCTTTGATATCTGTAATTTTTATTTCCTTCATGTTTGCTCACCTCTGCCCTTATTGTAGCATAAAGCGGTTCCTACGAAAAAGATTTTATGGGAAAGAGCTTATGAAATATACCATTCACACAGGTAAACCATGTGCGAGCGCCACAGCGTGTAATAACGGAAATAAAAATAGCAACATGATTCTGCATGAAAATACTTTAAAATCTTTTGATTGCAGTTATTTACGGGATAAAACAGCCGTCTCCTAAGGGCTAGTTGGAGCAATCGCCTTTTGAAATGATAACTAGATAAATTTGAATAGATTTTTGAAAATGTCCCAGTACCTCAGCAGGATAGAGGGTCCGCCTCCTAAGAAAGTGTTATAACACTCGCCTAAGAGGAAAAGGAAAAAGGTAACAAGTAAAACTAAATATAGATTTTGTAACTGTCGCTATAGCTCAGTTGGATAGAGCGACCGCCTCCTAAGGTTGTGCTCTACCAGCTGCCTTACGGGGAAAAGTGATCGTTGCCAGTCTCAATTTAATATAAGTCTCTGTAGCTCAGCAGGATAGAGCGTTCGCCTCCTAAGCGAAAGGCCGTGGGTTCGAATCCCGCCAGGGACGCCAGCAAACACGCCGAAAACCTTTGATTTATCAGGGTTTTCGGCTTTTCTTATTTCTGCGGCTTTTGTGGCTTTTTTGCAAAAAACCTTGGTTTGCTAACATTTGCTAACGAGATTTGGCCTTTTGCTAAGAAAGGCGGTAAGTCAGAGGTTCGATTTTTACCAAAGGAACTTGCAAACATTTGTTAGCAGAAATTAGAGGAAGTTGCAAACAAAATCGCGAATTTGCTAACATCGCTCAAAAATGCTTTCAGAACCTTGCTAACAAAAAAAGTGTTTGGTCACTGTGCAAAGTGGTTCAAACGAAGAAAACCTCTCACAAAGTGAGAGGCGTTCTTCTGAGGGAGGGACTTTATAAAGCTTTTGCCAGCTGCTTGAGCAGTGCGGCAGTTTCGGGATTTTTAAGCAGTTCCAGTATCTTCGCTGCATCACTTTCATCACTTTCAGTGACGGCAGTATCCACAGTTTTAGGCTCTGTATCTTCAACAGGGTCAGGAGTCTTGGATGAGTAAAATGCTTCCTCCAATCGCTGAGCGTTTATGCAGCGATCCTCGTCGATGATGTGAGAGTAGACATCTGCAACCATTTTTACCTGAGCATGACCAGAGTCGCCCTGGACGGATTTCATATCGCCACCATTGAGTTTCAGCTTGTAGGTGATACTGGAGTGACGGAGAGAATGGAATACAACATGAGGCAGTCCGTTTTCTTTGATAAGTTTATTGAAAGCACGGTTAATCACCTGGCTTTCCATCGGACGGCCATTGCTGGAGCAAAAGACCAGGTTATTGTCGATGTATTCATCTCCAAACAGATCCATCAGCTCATCAATTTCTTTTTTTCTCTCTACCAGCATATAGGCAACTGTTTTCGGCAGGTACACGCGGCGAATACTGGTTTTGGTTTTAGGCTCTTTCAGGACCAGAGCAGTATGGGTACTGGCTATGCAAGGTGGAAACTTCTTAATAACACCTTTGTCGCTCAAATCGTCCAATGCACCTCGTGTAACCCGTTGCAGCTCTTTGTTGACGAATATATAAGCTGAACCATTTTCTATGCTCTGTGGTGCAATATCAATGCAGTCCCAGGTAAGGCCCAGCATTTCACCAATGCGTAAAGAGCAGGAGAACGCCAGATTTAAGGCAAGGGAGAGGATAGGATCATCACAGACTTCCATAGCCTTGCTCAGCGTTTCGGCAGTCCATATATCCCGTTCTTTATGTTCTTCTTTGGGAAGTGTCGCATTCAGGACAGGGTTACGGCTGATTAGTTCCCAACGCACCGCCTGATTAAAGGCACTGCGAAGTAGCTTGTGAATTTCTCTTACTGTATGCGGGGTCAGATATTCGCTTGTGGGTTTGCGGTTGTTGACGCTTACCGTTTTCACAGAGAGCAGATCACGGTAATACTTATCCATCATCCTTGGAGTGATGTCGGATAGTAACATATCTCCGATAATAGGAGTTATGTAGTTTCTCGCCAGACCACGGCGGCTTTCATATGTTGACATTGCCCAGGTATTTACACCATAGATGGACATATATTCATCGAGCAGATCGTTCAGGGTCTTTGCCGTAGGAATAAAGAAGGTTCCAGAGTCCTGCTCATACTCAATTTGCTTTTTTCGTTTTTTTGCTTCTGCATTTGTGCTGAAGGTTTCCCAACGCTGTCTGCGTTTTCCGTTTTCATCTGTGTAATCATACACCACAGAATATTTGCTTTTACGCTTCACGATAGATGCCATTTTCATTGCTCCTTTCTGAGATTTTCACATAATGAGTTTGCTTTTGATACCAGGCTTCAAAACTGCTGGTAATGATACGAATTCTTCGATCAATCAAGGTCGTCTCAAAATAGCCCCTTTTAACAAGGTCATAAGCTGTGCCAGATTTCAGCCCCAAAAGATCCGCCATTTCCGGAACTGACATCGTAGTATGCCTCCATTTCTCTCCGGGCGGTGTACCATCCACTTTTTTATAGTGGAACTGGCCGGCATACCAATCTTCAAAGCTATCCAGCATAACTCTCATTCGTCCGGCCACTTGAATTGTTTTGAAATAGTTCTTTTTAACCAACCAGTAGGATTCTACTTTACCAAGCCCAAGCATTTTGCCCATCTCTGGTACAGACATACTGGTCTTTACTCTTTGTTTTTGCATGGCTTTTGCCTCCTCTATAAAGTTTTTCTTGCTATGGCCTCATTGTAAGAGAAAGCAGAAAAAAAGTTAAGGATGTCGATTTGGAGATCGGCATCCTTGACAAATCATTCATCTGCGTGATCCAGCCAGTCATCAAAGCTCTTTTTGGAAATGCGGATATGACCGCCGACTCTGACGCTGTGGAATACACCCTGTTTTACCAGATTATATGCTGTGGGACGACTGATACCCAGAATGTCCTGAATCTCATCGACCGTATAGGTTCTTTTGTCATAGCTGACAGGATTTTGTTCATTAAAGCGGTTCAATTCCGCAATTCTTGCTTCAAACATAAAAACGCCTCCTTTATCCGGTAAGTGGCCTTACGGAGCCTCCATTTCCTCCGGAATATGAATATCTAAACTAACTTGCAGAGCATCATCAATCGCTCTCATTTCTTCGCGAGATACGCGCCCAATGTACGATAAAACACGCCTTTTATCAATCGTTTTAATTTGCTCCAGCAGAACAACAGATTTCAGTCCAAGCTCTGGAACGCTCTCCAGTGCATAGTGTGTGGGCAGCTCCTTTTTCTTAATCCATTTACTGGTGAGTGGAGCTACGATCAAAGTGGGGCAGAAAAAATTCCCCACATTGTTTTGAAGAACCAGGACAGGACGGGTGCCGCCTTGCTCTGATCCAAAATAAGGGTTCAAATTGGCATAATATAAATCCCCACGCTTATAAATCCAATCTTCTTTCATGTTCATCCTCCTATGTTTTGAGATTTGATTATGTAAGAAGGAGGCTCTGCAAATTACAGAGTCTCCTTCAATTTAGCGCCTGTTTTATCCCTTACTTGTCCACGACACCCCAGGGATTTGGGTAATCATTAAGCCGCAGGTGGCTGGCCTGCTTCTCAGGAGTTTCACCTCCACTTCGTTTGGTCTTACCCATGGCCTGCGACGGTTATTATCACGCTCGGACTATGGCTGTAAGAGAGCTTTCCTCCTTGTTATGCCATGACCGGATGCCATCCGATGTATTCCAGCCTGATATATTTCTGATAAACCGAAAACTCATCTATACAGCAAAAATGGGTTGGCCTGTTATGCGAGTGGCAGCTCTCAGAAAATATACCGCTGATGTAGCGGCTATTACGCCCAAAGAGGATCAAACTTAATGATTCGTATATGAGGTTGTCAAGGTGCAAGTGAAAGGATTTCCCTCTCACTTGCTACTGCCACTTTTTTAGAAAATCGCAACCAACTTTTTTATTTTTTCTTCAATTTTTTTCAATCGCTTATCTGCGGCTTGCCGAGTAATACCATATCGTTGGGCTAAACAAGTTGCATTTGGTATTTTCATTTCATAATAGGACAATATAAAATCTCGTTCTGCTGGACTCAGTTTCAATAGAGCTTGGTGTAAATCCTCAAGAAGTAAATTCTGAATAGCTTGTTCCGCAGTATCAACAGATTCATCCACAAACAAATCTGTATCCTGATAACCTTCCTCTGTGCCGTCACGATCTCCCACATGAGAAGCCGGGAATATAGAGCGACTTTTCTCATGTTCCTGGAGATAGCGGCTGTGGCGGTCCTCCTGTTGGTATTTTTCAAAATCTTTGCGAGAACATTCCATGATAATGCGGTCATCTTCATCACGGAACATTTTGACTGTTTCAACAAAAAAGCGCCCAGTAAAGCAACCATTGCGGCGTGCCTTACTGAACGCTGAAAAACTGATTTCCTCCCATTCCTGTGGGCTGTTATTTTTCCAAATGAATACTCTCGTCATATCCTTTCCTCCGTTCAAATTCTTGGTAGTCAGCGAATTTGAACGGTGTCATGGATATTTTGCTATGTACGCCTCCCAGCGCATACCGGCCTCCTAATACCGGGCAAAGAAAAAGGCCGGAAGTGTTTTCACCTCCAGCCATGTTCCTGCCGCCATATTGCAGCAGGAATGAAAAAAGCCCGGTTAATGCCGGGCCTTATGTAGAAAAGTATTCAATTTAGCGCATTCCTGCCACTATAACAAGTATAGCAGGTCGGAAGTCGGAAGGGAGTAGGGATTAGGTCGGGGATTTGTCGGGATTTAGTCGGGATTTAGTCGGGGCAGCTCCTCCAGGACTTCTGGAATAGAATATCCAAACAAGCAAACAGAAAATAAATAGATGGCTTCTCGTTTTCGGTCATAAAAGACACTGCGCTCTATATTTAGTTCTTCCAGCAATTCTTTCTCTGTACTGTTGAACCGATAGATAAATTGCTTAGTCAAAATTTCATAGTAAAGTTCTCCTCGATCCGGATACCGTTTCAGACGAAGGAGTGCACGGTCAATAATATTGACTAGCATTTGATTTTGAACAAGGCAGCAAACTTTTTCTTCAAAGGCTTGCAGTTCAATATCTGGTGCAAAATTTTCAAGATAGCAGAGGCCAGACTCTATATCTTGTTCTCCCATAATCCAAGCAGTTTCTTGTAATTCTTCTGCCCGTTCACTCAGAGCCCAGACTACATCACGGTAAATCTTTAGAATCAGCTTACTTCTATGAAACGCAGCGTCGCTGTTAAGCCCCAAAGCTGTTAGCCTGCTGTTACATTTTTGGATTGTTGTGCTTTCTTTTCTCATAGAACATCCCTCCTTGTTCGCAATATTGCGAACATATTAGGTACAAAATAGCATAGCAGAGGAGCGTGAGAGAGGGCAGTGCCTCTCTCTATTCCCCCATTTGGTTATATCAGGTTTCTGGATTTTAGACGAATCTGCATTGCTTGCTTGGAAACCTCAAAAATATTTGCCATTTCAGCAATGAGCTGTTCATCTGTCCGGCCTATTTTAAGCCGGTAAAAACATTTTTTGATCTGCGGTAAAGGCATCAGCAGAGCAGAAGCCAGAGTATCCGCCTGACGCTCAATTATGCCATGACTTTCGTCGGAAGAAACATTTCCGTTATAAGCAGCAACATCTCCAGTACCAGAGTACAACTTCTTATGTAGTACCCAATGAGCCAGCTCATGGGCACAGGTAAAACGGAGCCGCCCTAATTTTGACGGATCACAAAGCCGTTCATCAATTAAGATTGTACCGGCTCTTACTGCAATCATTCGATACTGTCTCTGTATCTGGTCATATAAGACAACAGCACCGTCATCGAAAATTGTTTCCCCTAATATCTTGGGGTTTTTTCTTAGTGTATGAAACTCCAGGATTAGATCAAACTTTGTCTCGATAATGGTTTCGATTGGCACAGGACATGGTTGCCCGGATAGCAGAGAGGGATCATATTCCATCAGGATTTTTCGCCCTACTGCCTCGATTGCTTCTGTACGGATTTGTGGAATTGACAAAGCTCTCCCCCCTATCGTTTGCGCTCCTTTAGCATTTTCATAAATGTCTGCCATTCTTCATCGGTAGCATCTACTTCTTTTGCCACACGCAAGGCTGCCCGAACAATATCTTTTTCCATGATATAGTCTGGCAAATCAGCAGATACTGTATTGCGTGATTTTGCAGCCAGATCCAAAAGCAACTCATGTTCTGATTTATCCAAATTCAGAAAGGCAGAGATGCGTTCCACAAAATCTCCATTGGGTGCAGGACGGCGGCTTTGCTCAATATCACACAGATAACCGTAAGCAATATTCAAATGCTTGGCTGTATCGCGTAAATTGAATTTGTGCGCCTTGCGTTTCTCGGCTATAAATGATCCAAAAGTTATATTGCCCACAGCATTCACCTCTCATTTGTTCGACGAACTGCGAACATCTTGCTTATATTGTATATCGAACATCTGTTCACTTCAAGGATAAAAATTTCATTTGAAAAGAGGTGTTAAAAATCAATAACACCTCTTTTGCGCTATATAAATTCCTGAGCGATTTGCTGCATTTCCGTAATGCACTCTTTGGGAGAGAGAATTTTTATTTTCCCTTTGAATTTGAATATCCAGCCATAAAAAGTTCCACTGGGGTTCACTTCAATTTTGGCTGTGAAGTGTGTATCATCATACCTATCAACAGCAGCATCTTCTCCATAATGATCTATGATTACTCTCATCAATTCGTTTTCACATAGAAGGGTTACTTCCTTCGATGACTCCGATGTAAACATATCAACCATTTTATTTGTATAGGAGGCTACATCAAATCCCTCTATCGGCATAAAGTAAGTTTCCAGATTTTCTACACTTGTTAGCCGATCTACACGGAAGTGAGCAATTTTCTGATGCTTCAGAGAAAATCCAATCAAATAGTAATGGTCATTTTTCCATTCAAGCGCATAAGGATTTACGACATAATAATATCCATCATGCTTTAAGATTTTCTTTTTTTCTTGAGTATATTCATAGTATTGGAACCGAATTTGCTGATGGTTTCCAATCGCTGTTTGGATATTGTCAATGATGTAGTAAACCTTTTCATTATGCGGTTTGACACGGCTGGATAAAGCAGCAAATTTTTGAAGCTGCTTTGCCTGATGTAGACTGGTCAGACGGCATAATTTCTGCACCAGCTCCTCAGACTTCTTGGCAGAAATGATCTTCGAGGATGCTACTGCGTCTGTCAGCATTTTCAGTTCTGGATACTCAAACAGGCGGTTTCCCATAAAATATTGGTTTTGGGTACTCTTAACCACCACAATATCAATCCCCGCATCGATCAGCGCATTGGTATCTGCGTAAACAGTCTGCCGCACTGCCTGAATTCCTTTTCCATTCAGATGGGCAATGATGTCAGATACTGTGGCGGGATGGTTTTCATCGGTCCGCTCATAGAGAAACCGGAGTAATTCCAGTATCCGCATATTTGTTGAATTCTGCATACTTCACCTCCTCGATTCTTAAAATGGCCTATTTTGTATGGTGTCCAGCCCCAAAGACCAGAAGCAGGGCGACAGCACAGAGAAGCAGGCCGATCCAATTTCGATCTATAATCAGCTTGATCACCGCCACAAGCAGAAGTCCGCCTACCAGGAGCACAACGCCATTCATTCAGCGTCCTCCCGAAGCATAGTTTCCCATGTTGATGTCCAGCACCCCTCTGGGCGGCTGGATCAAGGCATCTTCATATTGGCACTTCCACTGGATCTCCCGGCACATCTGGCCATCCGCCACGCCGTCTATGGTTTCCCCATCCTCAATGGGGTTATCATGCTCCAGAATATAGGACGCTGCATTATAGGCGTGGTTTACCACCCAGTTGGGGTCCATGCCGTGGAAGTGGTACTGGAGATCCGGCAAAAACAGGGTGCTCATGCCCACCGTGTCGATGAGCATATCCTCCGTGCCCTCGATGTTGAAGAAACGGACATTGACGCCAAAGCGGATGAACCGATCCGGCCCCTCAATCTGATGGGAGCGCACATCCTCTGCCAGAAACAGCTTGCCGCAGTTCTGGAAATAGAATGCCTCACAGGTAGGATACAGCTCCGCCAGAGCCTCCAAAAAGTCGGCATCCAGGTTTGCACGCTCCAGCGCCGGAAGTGTCGCAGCCAGCATATCGGTGGCTACCACCTGATATTTGCACTCCCGGAAGATCCGCTCCCGGTCCTCCTGGCAGTCCCACATCTGGCTCATCAGGAAGGCATCAAAGCCTTTGCCCTTGAACTTGTCGCATTTCATCACCATCAGCTGCACCGGGCATTTTCCGTCCTTGAACTCTGCAATATGCTCCTGTGCGGCAAAGCCAGCCATTTTCTTATCATAACAGAAGCACTCTGTTGATCCGATGTGCTTCTCCATTACAGCAGTCATTTTTTCTTTATCCGGCATTTCTACCGGCTCTTTGAACAGCATCTGAATGAGATAGGGGCCACCGGGCTGGGGGCCTTTTTTGTCGTCCAGATTTTGCTGGAAAGCTTTATTGCTCATTTGGTTTCCTCCTTCTTTTCTGGGAACAGTTTCCACCGAAACTCCAGCTCTTTCTGGACAAACTCTTTCGGCAGGCCGCGGGGGTTGGCGATGAGATACCATACCCGAAAGGTGCGCTTCTTCGGATCTGTTTCCTGCCGGTAGAGCTGATAGCCCGCCTCATCCTCCTGTGTCCACTGTCCTGTCTGCCGCTTGGCCTGCACAAAGGGTTCCACCACCTGGTCCAGTTCCTCTCTGGTGCGGCTTGAGGCCCAGGCTTGATCCACATCATTGGCGTGGGAGAGGTGGAACAACATCGAACCCATCCAGTTCTTTGCCTTGTGTTCAGGCGTTCCGCGCAATTCCGCCTGATGGCGGTACTCCGCCAGCTGCTCCGATGTTCCGTACCGTTCCACCATCTGCTCATCCACATGAATGCACCAGCTGTAATCCTCCGGCTGGATAAAGGGGGCGCAGACCAGCTGGAGCGCCTCTGCTGGGTCCACCTCAAAGTGAGAGATAAAGTCAAGGTAGTGGGCTTGGATCAGGGGCAGGAAGGTGTCCAGCAGCCCGGTGTCCAACCGCAGATCCTCTGTCAGCATCCGAAAGAACGAACCGCCTGTTGTCGGTTCTATTTTGAAAGAGTAGAGACAATCATCTCCCTGCTTTATGATACAGGTGAAGCCCACCTCAACATTTCCATGGCCGATTTCGTAGTCTATGTAGTTGTAGCGCCTCCGATCAAACCAGATCAGGTAGGTCAGGCCGTTTTTTGTTCTCTTTTTGAAGTCGCCCTTTTTCAGCCGCTTCCAGCCCTTTTCCTCCAGGCCCAGGCCGTTCCATAGGTAGTCCAGAAGCTCCTGAAATATATCTGCCGGCCGTTTTTGTTCCACGGTCTCCACCCCCTGACGAATTCTCTTTAATAGTCAAGCAGGATAGGCACCTGCTGCTCCTCGGCAAACCGCATGGCCCGCCAGAACACGGAGAAGGCAAACTTGGCCAAGGATTGGGTGTCATACTGGGTGTGTTCCGGGATGTCTGCCTTGCTGTACTGTCCATCTGCGTCTACGGTTCCGTCTACCGGGTATCCCTCGGTGCCTGCCCAGCCAAGGACGGTGTCCTCATCGGCCTGCCATGCCAGCTGGTTCAGCTTTTCCAGCTCCTTCCGCAGTCCGCCCAAGGTGGCGATCATCGTCTGATCATCGGTGGGCAGAGGGCCTTGGAATAGAAAGCTGTCGGTGAGGGGAAGCCACCAAGTCGCGCCCCGAAGCAGGGACCACACCCGCTCCTCGTCCGATGCAAGGCGGGCAATCAGGGGATGCTCCCCGAAGTCCCAGTCCTTCTCCACGGTGAGAGGCACCGGTTCCTCGTATGTATGACAGGCAGCCACCAGCAGCATAGCGCCAAAGGCATCCCAATCCGGCTTATCGGTGTAATAGGGCCGCTCGTTGTCCTCCGGCCATGGAGTGTAGTGCGGCTGGTTCGGCTGGGAAATGGCGGCTAAGATCTGATCCCGCCAGTCCTCCACTGCCGCCTGGATCTCAGCCGGGGACAGCTCCTCCTCGTTGTCGGCGGGTTCTCCATCCGGGGTGATCCGGTTAAAGGTGTATCCGTTTTCCTCCGCCCACTGCTGAACAACAGTTTTCCAGTTGTGAGAATAGTACCGGGTCAGCGGCCCGGCGTAAATATCAAGTCCCATAGCAATGTCTCCTTTTCTGTTATGCAGTCATTCTTTTGCTGGAGCGAACATCTGGTCAATCTTCTCCAGATCGTATTCCAAAATCCAGTCATGAAATTGATGATAGAGAGGCAATAGCAGCTTCTGTGAGCCGCCCAGCACATCCAGCCCACGGTCATCGTACAAATGGTAGAGGAACGGCCCCGGCCCAGCCAGATAGACGCTGGACACAAAGCCGTTCCAGCCGCCGATGTCCCCCAGAATGATTTCCCGAAGAAGCAGCTCTGGTTGAAAGCTGATCTTGCTGAGATCCCAGTAAAACAGCACTTGTGCATGGGTATCCCCATCTTCATCCTGCTCTGTGGCCGAAAGTTGTTCATCGGGAACTGGGAGGCCCACTCGCTGCCGGATAACGGTCAGCAGGGACTCGGCGGGTTCTTCATCGGGATACCCGTCGATCCGCAGAAGGTCCGGCACCGCCGGAAGTGCCCGATAGATCGCGGCGGCTCGGTCCAGCGCCCCCTGAACATAAGCGGGGTTGGTTTTCAGCTTCGCCGCACGCCTATCCAGATAGATTGGTTCCTCCCCGCCGATCTTAAAACGAATGCCCACCGGTGCATGGTAGAACAGAGGGTGTTCCAGCCCAGCCATGCCCAGATCATGTAAAATGTGTTCAAACCGCTTTGCCAGCATGGTATCCCTCCGTTCTCATGTCATTTCATACAGCAGAGCAGCATCGCCCTGCACCAGTTCCAGATGGGAGCGCAGCGTATTAAGCCCGCTTTGCACCGCCTCGGTGGGCAGATCCCAGTCCGGGGCAATTTCAGCGGCCAGCTCCGGGAGATCCTGCTCCCGCAGAGCTGCCAGCAGTTGAGACGCCAGCTCTCCCTCCAGCAGAGCGCAGTCCAGGGTGTCTTCCGTCTGGGGAGCAGAAAAACGGACATCCAGATCCAGTTCGCTCTCACACCAGTCCCAGATGGCCATATAGACCGCGCCGGAGCAGTCACCGTCGGACAACTCCTGCCGCTGGTTATTTTTTATCAGATAAAAGGACGCGATCTGTGACATGGTGGTTCCTCCTAAATGTTATTCGCTTCCATCAGCCCTTCGGCCTGCAACCGGATCACATAGAAAGCCCGCACCCAGTCCAGTTCCTGCTCCATGGAGTCCTCCAAAGCCAGCAGGCGGCGCTTGCCAAGCCTGCGATCCAGAAGGGCAAAGATACGGACAAGGGGATTCTCGCTGACAAGGCTTTTCTCGATGCTCTGGTTGTCAAAGATCCCAAACGCCTCATAGAACACCTTTTGGTCAAAGGTGCCCTGCTCCAACGCATAGGCATGAGCCTGATTGATGGCCTCTTTTGCGGAGTCGTGATCTTTCAGCGTGGTGGAGCGCAAGTGATGAAATTTCGTCCACACATTTTCAAAATAGGTGTAGTAGTTGCTCCGCAGCACTTCCACGCCGTCCACACGAATGGCGGCCCGGCCCTCATGGTCGGCGCTTTTGCTGTAACTGGTGGCAAAATACTGGATGTGGCCCCGGAGTGCCGGGCACAGGTAGTCATTCTCCAATTTGTTCCGGATTCCACTCCAAGTGGATACTCTACTGTTTGACATAGGTGTTGTTTCCTTTCTGCTGATTCCTACTGCTTTTGGAGATACTCCCGGAAGCATTCGATGAACTCCCGATTCCGCTTAGGGACATCGAACCCCTTCCGATGGGGGAAGAACCCCTCCTGTTCCACATCGTCCAGCAGCTTGGGCAGATTGGAAAACCGGGCAAAGAATGGTAGTGCATAGTCCTGGATCTGCCCGGAAATTTCCTGGATAGAGCGTTCCCGCTCCAGCAGAGTAGATACCTCATAGCGGGGGAAGTCATCATACCGGTGGGTCAGCCGGGCGATGGAGGTACCCACGATACCATCATAGGTTTCCTCCGTCCCTTCCTGCTCACTGCGCCACTGGGCAATCACCGGGGAACTCACATCGAAGAAGGCAGTAAAAGTGGTGGAGCCAAAGCGGATGGAGGGGGAAAAGTAAAAGGAGAACACAAAGATGCCGTCTTTTTTGTAGATGTCATTTTTGCTCTTGCGGTATTTGTAGCCCAGCGGGTTCAAAGGCTCCGCGATCCGCTCACAGGTATAGACGAAGATCTCACGGGGCTTGGTTCCCTTGGGAAAATCCTTCTTCTCCATGTTGCCACCTCAATCAAAATCCATCCAGACCAGGTGTTTTCCGCAGTGAAGGCACTGGAACAGATAGCATTGCAGATGCCCGCCATTGACAGATTCCCGGATCATTTCTTTTTGCTCATCGTCCCACATGGGGTCGTCCAGCACCTCCTCCAGCACACCCAGTGCCCGCAGTTCTCTGGCTCCCACATTACCCAGGTAGGCGCAGTAGTCGCCGCAGTGGGCGCGCCAGTATTCCTGCTGCCAGCCGGAGTAGCCGGGGGTGCGGTGGATCAGCTCGTCCAGCTTCTCCGGATCGTCTACACCATCATCCACAGAGAAATCATCTTGAAAACTACCGTCATATTTCCGGGCTGCTTCGCCGTTGGCGATGCACTCTGGGCACAGATATGCAATATCCTCCACGGCGTAAAAGGGGGCTGTATAGAAAATATGGGTCGTCTTGCCGCAGCAGTCGCAGACAACGCCGTCTGCGGATTCCTCAAAAGCCCCAGTTTCCAGAGGATTGGGGTGATACCGGAAGGCGGGCAGGCCCAGCTGGGCCTGCCGCTCCTTCTCTTTCTGCTTCTCCTCCGGCGTTTTGGGCCTGGGGAGGGCATAATGATTGCCCCAGTTTTCCGCATAGTCCTTCAAGATGCCCAGCCGCTTGAGGGTCTTCTTGTCGGAACGATTTCCGATTTGGCAGAGCAGTTCGTAGGCATCCTTCTTGAAGTCCAGTAGATCATACATATCCACCAGCACTTCCTTGGCCTGCTGATCCTCACTCTGCTCAAGTTCTTCCTTGAAGGTATATAGAGCGCGGACACTGTCCGGACCTTCATTGGTCGCAACAAACTGTTTTTTTAGTTCGATATAGGTTTTCTGATATTCTGTCATTGGTCGCACCTCCCATCAATCCCACCAGAAATACCAGACGGTGGACTGCCACAGGACATCTGCCAAGGAGCCAATGCTTCCATCCTCATTCTGATCCAGATCTGGGCAGAAACCATATTGCTCCACAGCCACCTCCATAGCTCTTTCCTTGGAGATCGGAGTTGGAAGTTCAAACTCCAATTCATCGTGGCTCATGGCGGCAGGGATGGCACCATGTTGCTCGAACCAGTATTTCGCCACTGCCATCAGGTCCGGTGTGTCGGGACACTCATTCCAATTTCCAAAGGGCAGGTAGGCGAAGATCTCCCAGGGGTTCTTTACCGGAATTTTAGCCAGAATGAGCGGATATGTCATTCCGGTATCATCGTTCCAATAGTTTGCGAAGCGGTCGTTGGGTTCTCCGCCCTCCATCTCGCCCAGGACTTCCTCCTCCCAGTCCAGATCATCGTCCTCGGCTTCTTCCTTGCGCTGGCCGGTCAATTCCTCCAAAATCGCCTTTCCGTCCTTAACAGGAGCGGAGAGCATCTTCTTCCGGTACTCCTCTACCGTTTTGAGGTCAAATTCATAGCAGTCCGCATCATGCTCCGGGTCGGCGTTCATTACCAGACATTCCAACAGCGTTTCATCATCCGCCTGGATAAGTACGGGAACAAAGCCCTCCCGTACCCCCAGCCGCTGGGCGTAGCTGTATGCCGACATGATGGGGTCATCATCTGCCATGGATGGGAAATAGGTACACTCGCAGTCCAGATACTCCATGATGGCATGAGCCACTTCGGAAGGCTCCAGCGTGTCCTCGTCGAAGTCCTGTCCCTGCCAGTTTTCAAAGCGTTCCTCAATCACTTGAGCCATGGTCTGATAGTATTTCTCATCAAATGGGATGAATAAGTATGCCTCCTGTTGAAATTCATTGGAGTGGTATCGGGACGGACCAAAATATTTCAGGGCATAGTCATCAATGTCGGCAGGATAGTAGGGACTGTCGCCCTCTCCGTAGTAATAGCCTGCGAAGGCACGGCCTTGCTGATTGAACAGCACAAAGAACAGACAGCCGTCCAGCTCATCCCGGATAAACTCCCGCAGATCCACGCTGGCAGGGTCGGCTTTGACCTGTTTGGCCACTTCGCTGTATTCTTTCAGGAAGTCCTCGCCCATCAGGTCGTGCTCCATGCACCAGCGCAAGTAGATGGCCATGTGGTTATAAGCATTGATGGGGTCAATAGGCAGTTCCTTCTCCTCAATGCTCTCAAGGTGATAGGAAGCGTCGTCCATCTCACCGTCAAAATTATCATTGGAAAGGGTGCCACGGGTGATCGCATTCTGACGAGTGGGGTTTACAACAAAACTGATCCCCCTCATCTTGTTCAGCAGAGCGTCTACATCATGTTCCAGTTTATAGTCCAACTCGTCCTCATAAAGCGGAATGACCTGATAGAAGTTGACCTCCTCGCCGCCCGGCAGAGTGCAGACCTCGCCGCCCTCCTCTGTACTTTGGGGGCCGGTGAGAATGGCGGCACACAGCTTCGTATTTTCCGCAAAGTTCTCCTTGTTATCCATGGTATGTCCAAAGCCCAGCCAGGTATCGCTGGCAATGGGAAGGCGGGCCAAGGATTTCAGCAGGCGGATGGGCCAGTACCACTTTTCGTCTTTCATGGACTCCTGATCCAGCTTCCAGTCCGCAGGCAGGGCAATGGCCAGCTCCGCCCGCTCCAGCTTATATTCCGCCAGTTCCTCCGGCACATTCATCCGGTGAGCGCCCATGCCCATGGTGACCAGGGTGCAGTAGTCCCGCTCCTCAGAGGGCGGCACCACGCAGATGTCCACATGGATGTCGGGAGAAACCAGCTCATGGAACACATTCTCGAACTTGCCGAAATACTGCTCAATGTGCTCCTCGACGGCTTCCATCTCCTCCTCGGTGTAGACTTCGGGATTACTGAATTCTTCCTCATCCTGCGTGTCATCATTGTCTGAGTGGTCGCAGCTGTCATCCTCCGGATCTCCCTTTATAGGCTCGTAACCGATCTTCAGGGTCATCTGTTCTTCTGGCAGAGAGATGCCGGGGCTGCGGGTGATGGTGTGCTTATCGTCCGCAGAAAAACCGATGGTCTCGCCGTCTTGCAGCGTCACATCACACGCCAGCACATAGGAGGCAAGGCTGGCCAAAAAGTCCCGCAGTTCCTCCGGCTCAGCGTCGGTGTTCAACACCTCCATTTCCTCCTTGCCAAACACATCCATGCCGTAGGTGTAGCCGTTTAGGCCCCCCTCGCTCCGGTACAGGCCGAACCAAACCCAGTTGAAGATGGGCAGTTCGTCCTTTTTGAGCATATCGGCAAGGCCCTCATAGAAACGAGGCTCAAATACCACGCCGCTGGTGTAGACACCGGTGGCGTATTTCTGCTTGCAGCACACTGCCATCGCCTTGGTGAACAGCTTGCCCCGTTCCAGCAGTTTTTCCTCCTCGCCCAATACAGCCACCATGATATGGGCCTTGTGCGCTTTGGCCACCTCTACGGCCTCTGGCCACATATAGTTGTTTTCGGCGTTGATCTCCGCTTCATTGTCCGGGATGTGACCGTGGAAGAGTGTCACGATCAGCATCATGCCGCCGACCCGCATTACCACAGCGTCATCGCTGTTCTCATCATCTTCGTCGCCCTCATCCGGCTCCTCATCTACGATGCCCCATTCTTCCCGTAGATTCCGGATCAACTGCTCCTTGTCCCATTCCGCTTTGGAGAGGAGCACAGACCCGGCAAAGGAGCCCTTACGGTCAGTTTTCTCCTCGTCGGCGTCATCCTCAAGATCCTCTACATCTTCATCCGGATCATAGAGGGATTCATGCTCCAGTCCGCGGACAAATTCCTCAAAGCTGTCTGCCAGATGGGTAATCTTGTAGTCGTTTTCCTGATCCACATGGACTACCGCAGGCTCTCCCTGGGGGCCGCAAGCTCGGTAGTCCAGGAAAATCATATCGTGTCCGGCGCTTGGACAGTCACAGATGGCCACACCGATGGCAGGATACTCCCACTCATCGATCATAAACTGGCTGCCCAGCTCTCCGCAGAGGGAGCAGCTCTTTTCTCGTCCGATGCCGAAAATGCCGGTGATGGCCACATGGTCATCTGCCCAGCTGGTAGGTTCATCGCAGGGATAGCAGGTGTTCACCGGAATGCCGCCGTTGTGCTGCTTCATCAGCCAGATGTAGGCGGCGGGCAGCTTGTAGCCCAGTTCCTCCTCCACGCTGGCGATCAGCTCATCGGAAGGCGGATCACTGACATATTCTTTCAGTGCATACCAATTATCATCCCAGAAGTTGGTGAGGTCGAAGCCCTCAAATGGAGTATCACCGGGCACGAATTTGGCCTTCTTCTTCCGGCTGCGCTGGCGTTTCCGAATCTCCGCCTTACACTCCCGAATTACTGCCGGGGCATTTTCATCCTCCGGGTCCAACTCTGCCCACCGCTGAGCGTAGGGAATGGCCTTTTCCTCCTGGCCGTAGAGATACTGATAGCCATAGGCCATCCGCATATTCCACTCCGCCTTGTCCTGGCCTTCCTCCCGGACGGACTCCAGCACCTCAATGGCCCTCAGAAGGGCTTTGTCTCCCTTGGATTTCAAAGTACCTTCGTCATGGTCCCCGATGATGGCGTAGTTCTCCAGTGCACGGGCCAGGGCGTAGGCGGTGCGGTAGTTCCTCCAGTTCTCCGGGATGGCATTCAGTGCCTGGATACAGCGGGTGTACTCGTCTTCGTCGTTCCACTGCTCCAGCTGAGCGAAGAATGCTTCGGCGTTCTGTTGGGTGTAAGGAATATAGTCCATGCCCGTCAGCGTTTCGTCCAACTCGTCATCCTGATTCTCAGTTTCTGTCCCATCATCTTGTTGCTTTAGGGATACAGAACCGGCTTCACGGCGGAAGGTGTGGAAGATGGCCCATGGGATGTCCGTGCCTTCAAAGAACTCTTTCACCATGTTCAGCGCCTCTTGGATGTCCCAGGCGATGAAGTCCACATAGCCACAGTAGAGGCCGGTAGCCCCGCCGGTGAGAGTGAGCACTTCCGAACCATCCCCGCCGGTGAGCACTTCCTCCAGTTTGTCCCGGAAGTCGAAAATTTTCTGACTGCCTTCCTCCTCCCGCAGGGTATCCAGGGGATAGCAGAAGAAGCCCGCCACCGCGCCGTCGGCATGGAGATCGTCCATAAAATCATTGTCGGCATTCAGATAGCCGTTGATGAGCGGCACACAGCAGGTGGAACCGGCCATTACATCCAGCCGCCAATCGGCGTCCGGGTCCTGTTTGGGTTCCATTTTGTAACCAAGGTAGCTCTCCAGATAGGCTTCCGGGTCGGTGGAGAGCTCCAGGCCCTGCTCCCGCAGTTTGTCGGGCAGCTGGGACAGGAGGAAGGACGGCTCTGCCTTGGGTTCCTCCAGCACATCAAAGCTGTCTATGTATCTCATGTGGGAGATCTCGCCCAGCACTTGGTCGGTGAGGGTAGTGAGCATCCACCAGGCCCGGCCTTCTTCCTCCCGGAGCATAGGCAGCAGCTTTTCGCAGTAGGCGGAGATGGCGAAGCTGTTTTCACCCTGCTCCTCCAGCCAGATCTGCACATCCTCCCCGGAGATGTCCCAGCCGTCCTCAGTACGCAGGCCGATGTTCTGGAGAGGCTGACGGCCCACAAGGATATTCCAGTGCTCCAGCACCTCCTTGGGGGCGTGCTTCTGGAAGTAGACCAGCTCAAACAGTTTGACCTTATCCCCCTCCGGGGTGAGGATCAGCTCATGCTTTTCGCCGTTGAAGCCCATCTCGAAGGAAATCTCGTCAAAAACCAAATTCAGGGTTTCCTCCATTTGGGCCACGATCTCCGCACCGCGGGTGTGATCTTTGTCCTCGTCCATCATCTGGCGCAGCTCTGCTTCCATCTCGGCAAAGGTTTCCCACCAGTTCTCTGTCCGTTCCCGGAAGCACTCCCAGAACTGCGGCAGAGAAATACCCTTTTTGCACGAGTCAATTAGTTCCTCCATGTCCTGTCGGGTGTTGAGCTTAGGATCATCACCGGGATGCAGTTCCAGAGCTTTTTCAAAATGCCGCAGAGCGCGGCCCTCCTGATCCAGATAATAATAGGCATACCCCATACGGAAATTCCAGGAATAAGTATCTCCCAGTTCCTCCTCATGGGACTGCATCAGTTCCAGTGCCTGGTGAAGCAGCTTCCTTCCCTCCGGCTCGCTGGAGTCCGCCAGATTGTTGTAGGCGCGGGCCAGCTCCATATCCATTTCCGGGGTACGCTCCTCGGCAGAGATTGCCTCCAGTGCGTCAACGATTTTCTGGTGTTTGTCCTCCTCATGCCACTTCTGGCACTGCTTCAAAATATCCATATCAGGGTCCTCCTCGTCCTCATCTGGTTTCCAGTCTTTGATCTGCTGGAACACGCCATTTTCATCCCGCTCAAAGGCGCAGGGAGCGGGGGTGTTCAGCAAAGGGATGATGTCGGGATCGTCATTGCAGATCGTGTTCAGCTTGTAGATCCCGGCGTTGTTAGGGTCGTCCATGTACTCGTCGCTCTCATCACCGGCGGTAAAGCGCCAGCCGCTGTCCCAGCCGCCGTCCGGCTCCTCCCTGTAGCAGTAGCCCACCTTGCGGCCCTCTACTGTGATGCGGTTGGTGGCGATGCAGCCATCGGCACCCTTCCAGTCAGGGAGCAGAGATTTCACATCCTCCGCTTTCACATGGTAGTCCCGGTTGCGGCCAGCGGCCTCGTACAGTTCCTTCCGCAGCGCCTCCACATCCCGAGCCATCTCCTGGATCTCCTCGTTGTCCATCATCTCACTGAGGTCATATTCCAGCGGATTCTGGGCAAAATCCGCCAGTGCCTTGTTCATGGCGTCATGCTCCTCTGGCGTGACGGTGATGCGGATGCGGCGGGCAGGGGTGTTGTACTCGTCCAGATCCTGAAGGTTTACACTGCCGCTGACGCTGCACTCCAGCAGGATGGCGGCCAGATCAGTGACCACATCAATGGCGAAGTGGAAGTCCATCTCCACGCCATCGGAGTGTGTAAACTCCAGATACTCCACGGTCTGGCGGAAGTCCCAGTTTTGTTTGTCCAGCCCAATCTTGGCAAATATCTCGCTGAGGGGGATCTCCTCTTTCTTCTGGTCTTCCAAAAATGCCACAAGGTTCAGACTGTCATCGGAACCGCCAATAAAGTTGCCCCAGTATTTTTTGATATACATTTATCGTGCCTCCGGTTCTGAATCCAGTCGATCAATGAGCTGATTCAAGTGTTCCAACCACGCAGGAGCGATCTCACCGCTGTCCTCGTTCTTCCAAAGATCCACAATCTCACGGATGCCGTCCTCGTCCGGCACCTCGTTTTTGATGTCGGTGAGCTGCCGCAGCAGGAAAGCAAGGGCTTCTTTGGATGCTGTGAAACCGGTGACTTTATCCCATATAGCTTCTTCATGATCGTAGTCCAGTTTGCTGTTATCCTTCCATTGGAAATACAGCTCCGCCAGAGCCATCGCAGTATTGTCAAAGAGGAAGTCGATTTGTGAGAAGTCAGATCCCAGCATGACTTCCTCTTTCATCAGTTCGATCATCTCGCCCAGATCCATTACCGGATGCTCCGGTACATATTCATTTTTGAGGATGTCCAGTACATCCAACCCTTCGTCACGCTCTAATGCTTTTATGCCCCATGCTCCCATGTCGGCACCTCTCTTTCTTTATTTCGTATCAAGCTTCTATTGTCAATCATAGTTCTCCAACCGAATGATAGGCCGATAAAAGTCATAATCTCCGTTTAGTTCATTGTCCTCCTGCACTTCTGGCTTACAGTGGGGCGAACAGGGTAGGAAACCGAGAAATGGGCCCAGCCCACCGCAGATATTGCATCCGCCGTCACCGCCGCAGGTGGTAAGCCTATCAGCCTGCACCACTTCCCGCATATAGGGATCGTAGGCGATGGACAGGCCGAAGAAGTTGGGCTCCTCCATGTCATAGGGCCGGTTCTCATCCTCATCCATGTTCTCAAACCAGTGCAGACGCATGGAGTAGTCTAACCCATCTCCCCATGGAAACAGGGTCCGACACCCGCCGCCACACAGGTAGGCCCACTCGTCCGCCGTGGGCAGGGAGAAGCCCCTGTTTTCCAGCATGGCAAGAAGCGCATCGTAGTCTGTGTGGTTATAGATACAGATCTGAAAGCCCTTTTCCGTCCGCTCAATGCGGGCCGACTGATGCAAGGTAAGACTGCTGCTGTCACTCCAGGCAAAATCACGGAATTCCTTCAGCCAGTCAGGGTGGACAGTCAGTCTGGGATCATCCATTTTGACTGGCTCCCAGTTAATTTCCTCCAGCTCCCGGCCCACCAGCATGGGTCCAATGGCCGCCTGCCGAACAGGAGCCATGCTTTCCCGAATCATCTCCTCCGGGTCCCGCTCCATTTCCCATTCTCGGAACAGATACTCCAATTCCTCCCGGCTCTCCTGATTCAATCCCACGGCAAACTGCTCCCAGCCCAGGGTGACGGTATCGCCGGGGACAAAGACGAACTCCCGACCATCTTTCTTGAAGATGCCGGTGGTGCAGCTCTGGCCCCAGCGGTCAAAAGTATGTAGACCGAGAAAGGTCATATCATAACGGGCAGCCAGGCTCTCCATCAGCACCTGCTTCTCGATGTTTTCCATTTGATTGAATTGGGTGCGGAATAGTCTTTTGTTCATAACAAGTCCTCCTACAGCCTATCCAGGTTTTCCTGTAAATCGCCCTGCATCAAGTGCTGGGCAATGGCTTGGTTCAGTGCCTTATGGGGGTGATAGGCTGCCTGCTCTACATCGTGCAGGCACTCCTCCATCAATGCCTCCGGAGAAATGCCTTCCCGTTTGCCATAAAGATGGCCGAAGGCATAGCACACGGACTTGAGAAAGTCGAAAATATAGTCGTGATTTCCACGCATACTGGGCAGGTCGTTGAACGAGCCCATACCTCCGTATGCCCGAAGATGGTGGGCAACCTCCCGCCGCTGGTTCCAGTCCTGAATGCCCCGCTCCAACCAGTCGATCCAGTTTTGGAACTCTGGATGGTCTGCCAGAAGGATGGAGCGCAGACAGGTCAGAGCCTCGGTATAAATATCAGACTGTTTCATTGGCCATCGCTCCCCCAAATACCTCCATAGAGCACACCATCTTTTCCAAGGAACAACATCCGGCTGCGAAGCAGGCTGCACTGCTCCACAGCGACCTTGTTTCCGTCACAGGTGGGAATAGCCTCCTGTTTTTTCCCAAGGTGATCACCATGAGCGGTAAGGAAGTAGAATTTATCCCGTTGCTGGTATCCGCCTTGAAACAGGAAGGTATTGCCGGACGGGGCAACAGAAAAAGCTCCGCTTCCTTCGATTGGCAGTTCAAATACAAAGTCCTCTTTGAAGTTCGTCCGCACCAGCCGGAATTCATCGTAATAATAAAACCACAGGTTTTCTTCTTCGTCCAGGCTGATGGCGTAGCAGTCATAGATGGAATAGTTCTCATTCTTCCAGAGAGGAGTTCCCTCCGATGTCCATGCAATCAGGCCGCAAGCACCCAGAGGTTCATCCCAACCGTAATTACCAAATACACCTTCGTCAAAGTAGCTGGTAATGATGGTGCCATCTTTTTTTACCACACAGTCTTGAATGCCATCCCCCAGGCAGAAACGGGACAGCACAGCTCCGTCCCGGCTGACGATCCAGGCGTTCTGGTCGGGGCCGTTTTCCCGATAGGCGCATCTTGCCCCCAGCAGGAGGAAGTGATCACCTGCGGGCCGCAAATAATGAAACTGGAACTTCAAGAGGCCAAGAGGAAACAGCGTCGTTTCCAGCACCCGCTGTTCCGCCCAATCCAGCTGGATTTCCACTGCGGTATAGGTGGAAGGAGTGCTGAGCCAGTCCTTACCCTGTGTTTCGGACGGCTGTTCCATGAGAAGATAGACTTTTCCATCCCTTGCCGTGAAAAAGTCTGTCACTTCTGTGTCCTCCAGATGTTTTTCCCGGCGCAGCTGGTCCAGGTCAATGATGGAGAACAACGGCAGATTTTTGGCTTTTATAGGTTTGTTCATAGTGTCTCCTCCTGGCTACTTTAACGCTCCATCATAGGTGTGGCTTTCCCAGGCGGCCTCAAATTCCGCCTGCTCTATGACGCAGGCGTGGAACTCCTCACCCCAGACATGGGCGTTCAATTCCTCCACGGTGGGGATCGGCGTGATCTCGATGGCGCCGTCGTAAAGGTCAGGGATATTGCGGGTGCGGCCATCTGCAAAGATGTCAATGGAGCGGAGGGCCAGCCGCTCATTTTCTGTATCCACTTCATAGAGGATCACCGACGGTTCTCCCTCCGGTGCGTCCTCCCCAAAAAGCTTGATGTACTCCATCATTCCATTTCCCTCATTTGAACCAATGCCACCCCGTCATGGTGCCGGTTACCTCATCTATCTGTATTGCAATATCATAATTGCCGCGACAGCCCAGCAAGGCCGCGAGATGATCGTTTTCCATAATCAAATCATAAAACTCAACCGCTATGTCTTGGAATTCCTTCGGAATTTCCAGTGCAGAGAAGAAATCCACTGATTGAGCATTTTGGAAAAATTCAATGGCCGTTTTACTGCATTTTACTATAATCCCTGTTTGAGTGGTCAAATCTTTCATGCTTTCGCAACCTCGCTCATGTTCAGATACATCCCCATCGTTTTTTCATTGTCACAGGCCGCCCGGATCATTTTGGACAGCAGCATCAAATCGTCGATGTATTGGGAGTACACGCAGAACACATCCTCGTCAGAGTCGAAGTGAAACAGATCCACGCCGCTGTTATTTTCCTCGAACTCCTGGATCACGCCCCGGACCAGCCGCTCCCAGTCTCCGCTGCTTCCAGTCAGTCCCAGCCGACGGAATACTTCCGTCCGGAATCCATTGTTGATTTTCAGCAGAAGGGAGAGCGCATAGGGGTGGTGGGGAATGAGAAAGAATGGCGCAATCTGCTCCGGCTTCACCCAGATTTTGAAGGGCGGACGCGGGTCAGGTATCCAGGGCAAGATTTCCCATTCGTCCTCCGGCCGGTTTCCGTATTGGCAAAGGTCTTTCATAGTGTTCTCCTTTGTTCTGTCACATTTTTAATCCTGCTCTCGATAACTGGCTTCAATGTCAATGAACCGCACATACACGGCGCAGATTTTGCCCTTGGCGTCATACCCGAAGTAGACAGGATAGTAACCATCCCCCCAGCCGGAGGCAAAGATGGGCAGGTTGCAGTCCGTGCCCGGCACTGTCCAGTTGAGCCAGTCGCCGCAGTCCCCCTGATATTTGGGGTAGGCTTTGGCGTTTTCTTCCAGAAGATCGCAGAACAGGTCGTTGTAGGGGTCGATGTCCGGGTCTTCTTCTAAACGCTTGGCCCAGTATGCCTTGAAGGCCGCCTGGGTCTGGATGTCCGCGACACAGCCCATCCCGGCGTCTACGCCAAAGCCAAAATACTCGTCCTCTCCCAGATCCTCGTCCAGATCCTCGTTGCCCACCATGCCCAGCTCATAGCGGACAGGCTTTTCCTGAGAAACCTCCACCTTGACGCAGGCATAGCGGTCGCCGTATTGTTCGTTGGGCACCACGCAGATTTTTACGGGATAAGTTCCGGCGGGGATCGTTTGAAGGAACGGCAGAGTGTCCTCCAGTTCCACCAGCGGATCACAGGCGAAAATCTGCCCGGTGGGGAAATGGACGGTGCCGATGTCCAGCACATCCACCGCCATGTTCCCAATCACTTTCTCTGTAAAATGGGCCTCCAAGTCATCTTTACAGGTCAATTTATCCTTGATTGCTTCGTATTTGTTCAGCCATTCAGTTGTAGGCATATCAGTTTCCTCCTGTTGATTCTGTTTCTTGATGTACACACTCTTTGAGCCGTCCCAATAGCAGTTCACACACCGGCCATCCTGAAAATGATGGTCACAATTCGGGTAGCCATAGAGAACATGGGCACATTCTGGCACAGCCCCATCATCTGTGAGGAGCCTTTGAAAAACAGGCTTCCGCACTCATCACAAAGGGCCAGTTCTTTTTCTGCCATAGGGTTCACCAGTCCCGTTCCCGGATGGCCTCCTCGGTGTCAATGGGGATGCCAAACCACTCCAGAATGTAGGCCACGGTTGCCGCAATACATTCCCGCGCCACCGTTTCGATCTCGCTGTCGTTCTCGTCAAACTCCTCCTGGAGATCATTGATGCCGCAGACCGCCTCGTCCAGCGTTTCCTGCACCACTTCGGTGTCGGTTTCGCCACTCTCCAGCAGGGCGATGACCTTCTGAAGCTCGTCCTTTACCTTGTCCACCAGAAAAGCAGGATAGTAATCGTCCTGATACATCTCGTCCAGCAGCTTGTAATTGGGGTCAAATGCTTTCATAGGGATTGCTCCTTTCCTCGTGTATGTCAGTCACGCTCAGCTCTCATGTGTGATACAGAAAATCTCCTTGTTCAAATCAAAGTAGATTACCATCAGTTCGTCGGTAATCTCCGGGTTAAAGGACAGATCCAGAATGAAAACTTGCTGGTTCATCTCGCTATCCACCAGACTGCCGAACCGCTTGAGCTTCAAAAAGTCAACCATCTCAGCAAAGGACAGTTTGGCTGGGTCGGTTCCCGGAAAAAGTTCCGCCACAATATCCGGGCCTACATCGTCCCGATGGAACTCCATGAAAAATGTCACAACGCTATGGTAGCGGCTGTCCTCGTCTGCCAGCGCCGCTTTGATGGCGGCTTTGGCCTTCTCCGCCAATTTCTCCGCCTCATCCAGCATTTCTCCCACCGCATCCATGACAGCAGGATCGCCGGTCAGTTCTTCCTCTACATCGAAGATAAAGGGTAGTCCCGATTCCTCGGGAAAGTTGAAGATTTCCTCACCGGGTGTATATGTAAAATCAATGCGTTTACAATTCAGTTTCATAGATATACCTCTTATTTCAATTTCAGCACAAATCCCCAGATACTCACCACAATCAAGAGGACACCCAGCAGAAAGAAAACCACACGCCGGTATCCTCTGCTGTGTCGATGGGCATCCCGCGTACCAGTGGGGTCGCAGAGCCAGTTCCAGTTGCGGATCGCTCCAAACAAAATCACGGCCCCGATGAGCACCGAGGCAATGTACCAATGCTCTTGTAAAAATGCTGTGATCTGTTCGCTGTTCATTTACAGATACCCCCCCTTTTTTACATCATCGGGAGTTTCCTTTCGGATGATTTCCTCCCGATCTTTTAAATCCAGCTCCAGAGCTTTTTCCTCCTCCAGATATTCCTCGCAGTCCCGAACCAGTTTTTGGGCGGCTGGGTCATCCGGGACCAGGGCCAGCCAGTGCTTGGCGTATTCATAGGCGGAGGCGGCGGAACGGTATGCCATCAGGCAGGAATAGCCCATCCGGGCGTTCCAGTAGGGATCGTTCTCACCCTGGGCGCGGACGGACTCCAGCAGCTCAATGGCGTGTCGGATGAGATCCCCGTCCACTTCACCGTCGGTCCCATGCTCTCCATGATCTCCCAGCACCGCCAGATTGCTGTAAGCCCGACTCAGCTTGACGGTCAGCAGATAGCCCCGCTCCTGTTCCGGGATGGCTTCGATGGCCCGGATACACCGGGAATACTCGTCCTTCTTATTCCATTGCTCAAGCTGCTCCAGCAGCTCTGCTTTTTCTGCCTGATTCATCATTTCACCGCCTTGTCCGTGTCATTCTTTGCCTTTTTTGAAGTGTCCGCTGCCTCGCCAGGTGTTGACCACACAGGTGAAGATCTGGCCGCAGTGCTTGCACCGGATCATGTGGGCCATGATTTCATCCGCCCAGCCATCCTCTGTCTTTACCTTCTCCAGTGGGCAGGTGGATTCCTCTTGCATCAGTTCAAATTCCCCCTCCGACACCAACTGCTGAATGTAAGCAATACAGGCCAGATAGTCCTTTGGGGCGTCAAATTTTCTCCATGTTTGAATGTTTCGGCAGTGCTCGCACATAGTGGACGCCTCCTTACGCAAATACCTGCTGGTATTTCTCTTTTCATACTGTGCGACTTTTTTAGGTCTGCTGGTGCTGCATGGACACGATATGGCAGTCCGGGCAGAATTCCACATAGAGCGTGCCCTCCGCACAGTCAAACACCGTATCCCACTGAATCTGGGCCAGATATTTCATAGGTTTCCCGCAGTGGGGGCAGGTCGTATATTCCGCGTCCTGTACCCAGTTGGCAAAGCCACCCACCGTGTTCACATCCTGGCAGGCCGCACCGTAAAACAGGGGCACGGGCGCTTCGCCCAGCACAAAGGGATTTTCCGTGAGGGCCTTGTAGTCCTCGGGACTGACATAGCAATCCGTCTTCTCCGTGCCGTCAAAGAGTTCGGAGGGAAAGACTTCCACGCCGCCATCCAGGGTAAAACTGTTAAAGGCTGGACCTTTCAAGAATCCCACACAGTTGGGGCAGCAGGTGGCAGTCAGAATACCATCCAACCCCAGAAATTTCAGACGCTCATCCCGGCCATCCAGCACCAACATATCCACCATACGCCCGCCGCAGTGAGGGCAGGTGTCCTCCCGTGCTCGGCCAATGCGGACGGGAGATTTCTCGCCAGCGGTTCTCTTGACCATAGGATAACAGGTGTCGAAGTTGAGTTGGATTTTCTGGCCCTCCTTGTCGAAGGTCCAGCCTCCGATCTGCGCATAGCTGGATGGGTCTACATAGAGGCCCTTGCGCCAGGGCCGGGGATTTCGCTCCAGCTCCAGCAGAGTCTCCATTGCCTTGTCATCTCCTTGCATAGCAAGGCAACTCATCAGGTTGGAGGCCGCGCTGGAATATTCCGCGGACAACAGCGCATGGATCAGACCATCCCGCACATCGGCGGGAGCATGATAATAGATCTCACAGGGCCAGAACACCTCTGCGGCCAGTGCCACTCGCTGAATCTCCGGGGTGATGGCATCATGGTAGCCAAGCAGCTGCCAAAAGTCGGCGAACTCTGGGTCCTCCATATCAGCCAGCCTCTGGATGTTCTGTATCAAGTTTCTTTGTTTTTCGACAATTTGTTCCGGCATCCAGGCCAGAGCAGCTTGCCGTTCTTGCTCGCACTTACATTTCCAACACAATCCCTCATAACCCAATGGGGTTCCACAGCTGGGGCAGGTATATTTCAGACTCATGTTCTCATACTCCTTTCAGGCAATAAAAAAGCCCCACGCCGCACTGTCATAAAGACAGGCTGACGCAGGACATGAAGAAGCCGCGTTGAAGGAGCCGCATCCACCAGCAGATGTAGTTTCTTCAACAACCAAAATATTTTTTTCGTATCTTAAAGCAGCAAATTGCTGTCCAATATATTTGTTCATAGCGGCACCATTTGTTCTGAGCGTAGTTTTATATCTTATTATATCACAGCACCCCTTCAATGAAAATATTTTGTTGGAAATGCTAATGAAAAATTTTTGTGAATTTGTTAAGGCGCAGGGGCTGTTATCTCCATAGTGTCTGGATGGATCAGAGTGATTACTTTTCCCTGATGCAAGGCATAGTTGACTGTCTGTGCTGTACCTGAGCGCAGCTTTTTCTGATTATCAAACACACCGATAAGGTACTCTGCATGATCGACCATATAGTAATTCCTTTTTTTATAACTGGAAATATCCGCAGAATGTGAAATAACAATGGAATCGTTTGCGTTTTGGATCAGCTTTTTCAATCTATGTCTACTCTGATCCGGCCATTTAGAGTCATAACCGATGAAGGGAACTACAACGATAATTTTAATATCCTCGTATCCCGTTTGTGCTCTCAATGTCAGCAGCTGTTCTCCAGCCCACATATCCACACCAAGAGCACCGCCGACAAAAAAAGTACGGACAAATTTCTCGTCATGGAGTATCCGAAACTGCTCCAGGAGACATTCTTTTAGTTTTTGGCATAGGGGATCTTCCTCATTATATCCAAAGCAAAATCTTGTTGGTCGGTGGCCGGTAATGGCGCAGGCATACTGATTCATATAAATCACCCTTGATAACTGCCGTGATTACGCATATAAAGCAAAAATAACGCAAATAATAATGCGTATAAAGGTTATATTACAAAATTATAACACAATACATACGAAGTATCAAGAATTGCTTTCTGCTATGCTAAAAGAGCTGAAGTGAAAAGTTAAATTCCACTTTCAAAGTAGCTAAGTAGAAAAGACTCTTACACAACAATCTAGTTGAATTT